>ERZ827528.120-NODE-120-length-101965-cov-25.035168_pt1 | contig 101965 bp, 115 predicted proteins | sample MGYA00519768_ERZ827528 | MGnify/ENA primary metagenome ERZ827528 (study PRJEB31778, sample SAMEA3449343) | human gut metagenome | biome: human gut; feature: human-associated habitat; material: faeces | place: United Kingdom | collected 2010/2012 ...
TAGTTAAGTCTAGTTTAGTTTTTGTGTTGTGATACTCCTGCTGAAAGTGTTCAGCGGGAGTATCTTTTTTATTGCTGGTTTTCAAGTAGTTAGGGATACATACCGAACTTTTCGCAATCTAATTTGTAACGTGTGAATGATAGAAAAAACCTCACTTTTGGGCGTATTTCATTCCACTTTTATTCCAGTTTAAAATATAAACCAGTATGGCAACATTTTTTTTAACAATTGTCCCGAATTTAATCTTAAAAAACAATAAACACACTGTAAGGATAGCAGTTACACATTGCCGGCAAACAAGATACATCCCGACTGATGTAACGATAGACTCAGAGAAAGAAATAAGCAACGGAAGGATCGTCAAAAGACCAGACAAGGAAAGGCTGAACATACACCTCATGAAGCTGCTGTCAGCGTATGAAGAAAGAGCGTCAAACATTCCTTTTGCAGACAGCCTTACATGCAGCCAGCTTATCAAGATAATCAAATCACCAATCTCCGGAGAAAAGCACAGGACATTCTCTGATATAGCAGACGAATATCTATCACAGATTGACAAGGATGACAGAGGAAAGACCTACAAGCTGTACAGGCTTGCAGCTAACAGGTACATGGACTTCGCCGGTAATGATACTCTGATGGAACACATCACTCCAATTCGGATCAACAACTACTTAATGAGCCTTCAGAAAGACAAACTCTCCCAGACAAGTATTAAGATATACATTACTCTTCTGAAAGTAATCATCAACTATGCAGTGAAAATGAGATATGTATCATTCGAAGTGGACCCATTCGTGACGGCTAAAGTTCCGTCAGCAAAGAAAAGGGACACGTACATAACAGTAGAGCAGCTTAAGAAAATACGTGATGCCAGACTGGACACACACAGCCTTTCAGTAGTACGTGACATTTTCATGCTGACTTATTATCTTGCCGGAATGAATCTTGTTGATATGCTGGAATACGACTTCCGGAATACAGATGAAATATACTATGTCCGAAAAAAGACCAGGCACACTAAAGAGGGAGACAATGCGGTGAACTTCTCTATTCCTGATGAGGCAAAGCCAATCATACAACGATACATGGACAAGAAATCAGGAAAACTCATTTTCGGCCGTTATTCAAGCTATGTAAGCTGCTACAATGTTCTTGCAAGAAAGATTAAGAAACTGGCAGAAATTGGCGGAATTAAGCATTATTTTACCCTGTATTCAGCCCGTAAGTCTTTCGTTCAACACGGATTCGACTTAGGTATTCCATTGTCCACGCTCGAATATTGCATCGGACAATCAATGAAAGACAGCCGGCCGATATTCAACTATGTATCCATTATGAAGAAACATGCAGACAAGGCAATCAGAGAAATTCTTGATAATCTGACGTAAAAAAACACCGAAATATTTTGATAATATGCAAATGCTTATTATCTTTGTAGTGTCAAACAAAGAGTTATTCACTTAATTAAAACAACATGGAAAATGAAGAAAGGAAAAAGCTAGAAGAAGAGTACAAGAATCTCAAACTGCTAATCGAATTTCATTCAACCTACGGAGTTCTTGATAAATCAGAATACGAAAAGATGGTTAATGATATTCTTGATCGGATGAACGAAATCCGAAAGATGTTGGAAAAAGAGTAAAAAAACAGCCCTCCCTACTGGGAGGGCATTAAAAATAGATTTATGATGGATAATATGGATAAATACCTTCCTAACGCAGACATGCAGGCTGCATTTGAGAAGTTCAAAGAGCTAAAGACTGCTGAGGAAAAACTTGCCTTCCAAAAGGAAATGAAGGTGAAACTATCCTCAATGAGTGAAGAAGAAAAGAACAAGTACATTGCAGATTCCAAAGCCGGACTTCAAGCTACCGTTGAGGCTTGCGAGGATTTTATTACCAGGGCAGAAGAAACTATACTAAAGGATAAGCTGGGGGAACTTCCTGATATAATCTCATTCAGCTACATAGCAAAGAAATACTTTGGAAAAAGCCGGAACTGGCTGTACCAGCGAATAAATGGATATACTGTAAATGGAAAGCCTGCAAAGTTCACACAGAATGAATTTCAAACATTCCTGAATGCACTGGAAGACATAAGCAATACAATAAAGAATACTTCGGCTTCGCTTAAATTTAATTAAGTGACTTTGTTTGACATGTCCCCGCACTAAGCCGATGCGGGGATTTTTTTGTTCATAAAAAATAATTCGTATATTTGCAATACCATAATGAAGGGCAGTGGCCCTGATTTTGGTTTGACTTTTAGTGAGGGGGTGGTTCCCCTCACTTTTTTTATGCCTATTCCCGAACTTTTATCAGATAACATAGTAACACAAATAGAACCAGCCAGTGAAGTTGATTATTAGTGTTGTTGAGGCTGGTCATAAAGAAGCCCCTTCCGGATATTAATCTGGTCGGGGCTTTTGTTTGCTAATAAAAGCGAACTTCTACACTGCAAAGATGTATATAATTTCTGAGAAAAGTTGTGTATAATTATAGGAAAATATTGTATATCAAAATTGAAATAAATTGTAGTTTACCGTTACCGCCAAGATAGGGGATAAACCGTTTCTACCGATACCATAGCCAGCAGATAGACCAAGCCCCCAGCGTTTGTTTTTTTGTACGATGTCACGATAAATGTATTCAGTCTGGTAAATGGTACGCGGATAAACCCGAATTTCGTCCAAGCGTGGTGCTACACCGCTGACCTTTGCGTAGTAGTTGCTATCCTGGTACTCCTTGTATTCACGCAGATGATAGCAGGTGTCGCTCGCATGAATGGTATCTGAGTTATCAATCCAAGCAAGATAGGGCTGTGGAGACAGAATATACTGAGTATCCACATCTACCTTTGTAACTATATGTACAGATGTAACGGTATCAGACTTCCCGATATTGCATTCAGTTGGCGAACGGCTGCACCAACCTAAACAAAAAGCCAGTACAGCTATTAAAAGATATGGTAGGTAGTTCATGGCTTCACAACGATTTCTGGTATAAAAGGATATTCCGCACGCACATCGAAGCAAGGACACATCTTTGTCCATTCGCAAGATTCCACGATTCCGTCACCGTCCAGATCGGGCGATGTGTCACGATGGCCGAGCACCTCCTTAATATCCGGATATTCTTTAATCAGCTTGGCAATCAATTCACGAAGTGCCTTCTTCTGTGCTGGTGTACGTGTGTCGGATGCCTTACCGTGCGAATCCAGTCCACCGATATAACAGATACCGATACTATGCTTGTTATAGCTTACACCGCTGAAACCTTTGCTGTTGCAGTGCGCCCCGTCGATTGTGAGCGAACGTCCGACTTCCACCGTACCGTCCAGCCGGATGACGTAATTGTACCCAATGGTGCTGAATCCTCTTTGCAGGTGCATCTGGGTGATTTCCTTCTTTCCGATGTCCTGTCCGGCTTTCGTGGCCGAGCAATGGACTATAATAGCATCAATTTTGTTCATTTCTTCTCCTCCTTTATCTTCTTAATTATCTTCTGTGCCTCTTCCGGAGTTAGACATTCTACAATCTTGGCAGCCATGTCGGCAACTTCCGCTGCATGACTCTTTTTCCTTCTTAGGTTCTCCACTACGGAAAAACCCTCCACAAACAAAACTCCTGCCGTACCGATAATTGCTCCATACGGAATGTTATACCATGGAAAACAAAGTCCTAGAATATCAATCAGTACGAAAAACACCACCAGCCTGTAATAGTCCACGATTTTCGTACCTGTCTTACGGAGTGGTCGGCTGCATATCTTTTCCTTGTTGGCCCGTGCAGCGTCTATGCCAGTCCACATATCCAATAGACAAGCGGCCACTATCAGCACAAGGCAGGTGAAGATAATTGCCACACCTGCCCGTAAATCCTGCGTAATAAATCCTATATACTTCTCCATAACCCAATCAATACTGTAACATAAGTAGTTATGATAAGAGTAATCTCAGCCCAAAAAACAGGCTTGAGATTTACAAGGTCATCGTAAAAGCTGGGACCCGATTTCTTCTTAATTAGTCCACAAGCAATGTACACGACATATATAACCCACAATAATAGAATCCACTTAAAATTGAACAATACCCACAACTGGGAGAATACAAGAAGCATTATTGCACCAGAATAATGGGTGTTACGTTCTGATTTTTCCCCCTTGAAGTTCGGAGACACACCAACCATAGCAAGTCCTACAACTGTCAGAAAAATCAAAAACTGTGACGATTCCGAACTTACTTCAAGAGCAACTGGAAGCAATGAGAATCCTGTTACAAGCATTACGAACATGAACCATTTCTTCCGATCAATTCTGTAATATGTATCAGAAATAGAATAAGGAATTCCTGATTTTACAATGACCACAGCAATGTAAACTGCAATCACAAACAATGAAATTAAGAATAATACAGTCATATCAGGCGGACAAAAAATTAAACAATACTCCAATTCCAACAGACACGAAAATAGTTACACATCCAATCACTGCAGCAACCACATCAATCCAGTCTGCCTTATCATCAAGGAAAATTTCTTTTACAACAGACAGAAAAACCACTACAGTTGTACCAATGAGAACACTAGACACCTTACCCCACGAACCAATGCTATCACCCTCCTGAAGAATGACAACAAATGTGATAATTGCACAAATCCATGCACCACAAAGGAAATGCAAGACCTTGTCATTCCCTAACTTTTTCACTAAATCATCTAACTCTTTCATCATAATAGGTTTTTAAATAAAACAAAAAGCCCTCTGACAATGCTATTACACATTATCTGAGGGCCTTCACAAAGATATTGATTATATTATATCATATCTTTTTCCACAAAAATCCTATTACATTTGAAATCAGGAAAATTCTGATATACAGAAACATGCAAATTACCTAAATATACAGCTCAAGATTCAATGAATCCTTTTTCTCCCATCCTTCTTTCAACGTCTCCTGTATATGTTCCATAGCCTTCAAGTAAAAATCCTGTAAACTATCAAGATTCTCAAACGTTTTATAATACGGCTCATCATCAGTACCTAACTTGAAAGTTACTGGAAGATTCTTTCCGGAAGTCTGAACGGCAATGTCATATGCTGCCTTGTAGTTGAACTGGTTCTCATTCGACAGCCATACAGTATGACCTTCATATTCTAATCCTGAAAGTATCTTCTTATCTGTTTCAGAATTGTACCACTGAGATACTATAGAGCGTATTTCTTCAGAATCAGGCTTATGGTCAAGTTCCTCCTCCATGTATGAGCATGCCCCATCTTCACCTGCAACAACATCAAATCTTAGACGCCATTTGTTCTTAACTGGGTTTGTACATTCAAGTAACCTAATATCAGAATATCCTTCTACTCTCTTCATTTCACGTAAATTTATACTTAACCTTATTTCCGTCAAAGGTTTCAGGTTCCAGTACTGTCTCGAACGGAAAGCCATCCTCCATGTCAGAAATCTGGTCAAGGATTGCCTTCATTTCCTCCGATGCAGTGAAGAACTTCCTCCATTCTCCGGTTTTCTTTATCCTAATAGACACAAGATACCGTCCTTCTCCTTCCGATGTCTTAATGTCCGTCTCGTAGTCATGTACCTCTATCTCAAGATTTATCAACGTCTTGAGAGATACCGTTTGTCCTGGGAACCGTTTCTTTCCATCTGCAGGAGTATATACGACTCCCATTTCACTAAATTTTTTCATATCCTTATTTGTTAATTTTTTGAACAATCTACAACAATCCGCATGCTTGGTCATTCCGTAAAAAGAAGCAATAAGCACATCCCTTCTCTTAGAGCTTTTTACTTCGTGCATTTTTCTTGCAAACTTTTTCTTTATTCTCTTCCTGAGCAATACATGGTCAGGAAATATAACATAGCCTATAAAGTCTATCCCTTGTTCTGTCGGGAAAACCCTGACGTTATCCTTTATCTCAAGATTTATTCCATCAAGCCTTTCCTTTATTACGTTATAAATGGACCACAAATATTCCTTATTTGAAGATAGAACAACCATATCATCACAATACCTGTAATAATACTTCACACCTAACTCATCTTTCAGGTAATGATCCACAACAACAGACAGAAGAAGATTTCCAAGGCATTGCGAGCTTCTAAGTCCAATGCTGATACCTGAAGGCATCATACGGACAAACTTATCGAGAAGGCATATCAGAATCTTATCCTTAAACACACGTTTTACGCAATCCATCATTGCATCCTGGTCTATACTTTCATAAAATTTATGAATGTCCATTTTCAGACAGTATCTTGTTCCATCCACATCATTACGTATATCATCCCTGATATACTTCATCAGGTCGTGCATACCTCTTCCAACGATACTCGCAGAAGTTGTCCTTATGTAACGTGGTAACAAGTGTTTATCAACAACACGCATTACAGCATTAATAGCTATTCTTTCTCTCAAAGATAAAACCTGAATATGTCGAAGTTTTCCACCTTCAACAACATCTATATCTTTGTATCCAGATATTTCAAAGCTCCCGTCCGCAAGAGACTCGGACAATCCCGTAAGTATTCTTTCCGTATCCTGTATAATACGCTGGCCTGACTGAGACAGTTTCCTTTTTGTCCCACGAAGAACCTGTTTGTAAGATTCATACATGTTCGAATACTCAACAACCTCACTCATGATGTTACCTATTCTCTTCATGCCTTCAATCACCGGGCCCAACTTCTTCGGGAAAAATCCCTACCAAACTCTACCCATTCAAGTTTTTTTTCAACTTTCCGGTACAAATACCGCTTTTGTTGAGGCTCATCCTCCTGGCATAAAGCCATTATTTCCTTCTGATTGATTCCGAGACGCGAGCCGATATTCGTATTCGTGGACGAGGAATCGTTGCCGCAATTCGCGTACGAGACACCGCCATTCGCATTCGAGTTGTTGTTCGACCGACACACCACACGGTACAGAGGAATCCACCCTCGTGGCAAATGTAATGCTTTTTTCATAATCCAAAAAATAAAAAATTTCGACGGGCTTACGCCCGTTTTTAAAAGGTGACGTAAAAAACTACGTCACCTTCCTAAATCATATTTATGCCAAAATCGCTTTTATCGCTTTAAACGCAGTCACGCTTTCCGCTTCTTCGATTTCGCCTCTGAAGGCGAGACGCGAGCCGATACTCGTATTCGCGGACGAGGAATCGTAGCCGCAATACGCGTACGAGACACCGCCATTCGCAAACGAGCTGCTGCTCGACCGACACACCACACGGTTAGCAGCATTACTTACATTAAACTCATCACAATAATAAGTAGTCGAACTTCCTTTCTGTGAATGTACTCCTACAATATCCATATATTTCTGATGATACATACCAGTACAATATCCACTAACAGTACCAGACTTTACCTTTCTAGTGCTTCCATCTGGCATCTCTATCAACAACTTATATTGTTCCTGAGTATTCGTATTAGGCAAAGAAACACCTGACAACCATTCATACTTATCACCGTACAAATTCTCATATCCCATGCAGTTTGTATTGTAAATGAGAGAATATACATTATTTCCATCTTCATTTGGGCGTACATACCATGCATTGGAAGTCTGATGTGCTCCTCCATCTGAATTATAGCTTATGGTATCCTGCATACCAAGCAATGCCGTAGTTCCGATATTTCTCTGGTCTGTTGACTGTCCATATCCGCACTGGTCCTGAGAATCACGACGACCATAGAAAGCAAAAAACAAGTTAGCTATATCCTTGTGCATCTCCCAGTCAATAAGTTGAAGTCCCCTTTGCTTGGCATAATAGATGAAATCACTCTGAGTCAATGAGCCAACACTTGCATTACCTGTAGCAGCCGAATACAATTTAGTACCTATCGTACATGCCTCAAAGACAGCTACCAGACACGGTTCATGCTCAACCCAGTCAGGTTCCATATCTTCAATCTTATCGCTGTTGCTCAATACCACGCAATCAAATTCCGCATACTTATGAATAGTAAAGTTCAATTCCGTAGCCCCTTCCGGAACATCACAGATAATATACATACCATTGACAAACCTATTGTTTAGAGAATCTACAAAAACATCCTTCACTACATTCTTGCCGGAATCCGTAAAACATGACCCACTCATTGATGTACCAAGTACAGTCGGGAATCTCACTTTCTTATATCCAAACACGTTAACTTTACAGACAAGATAATTTGAATCCTGTGAATAAGCATCATCAAGATGCTGTCTTCCAACAGTCAGTTTATACCCTTCACGCACATTCTTTTCAGACTCAATCTCATCATAACCAATAACCTTACATTCAGGTCTATCCGGCATTTCTTCATTCGAACTGAAACATGAATACTTCTTGTTATTCAGGTAGTCATTGATACCCTTATACCAATAATGAGGCTCATAGATATACACGTCACCTTCAGTAGAATCCAACTTAGCCGGTGTTCCTGAAGCTGCTACTTCCGCATCCGCATAATAATTACTATCCTCATCATGAAGCTGGCATATAACCATCTTTCCTTCTGATTTCAGTTTACCAAGTACCCGATGTCTGTTTCTCCTGATAACTGATATATGAGCACTTGTCTGATAAGTATTGCCAAACTTGTATCCGGTCTCATTATCAAGGTTAGATATATTTGCATCGTCCGGAACTGTATCATCAAACTCAATCATAGTATATTGAGGCTGACGAATATTCAGCTCATCAAACCGTTCAGCATATTTAGCATACACTTCTTCATCAAGATACTTAGTCAGTTTGTAGTTGCCAACCAGCTTACACCTTGTATTTGTAGTGATACCTTGAGCGTCAATACCTCCAATACCAGAATCATACCAAACCTTCAAATCACTTCCGTCTCCTTCCAGATTAATTCCAGTTATACGAACATATTTCAATGCACCTTTAAGAGCGAACATCTCATCAAATACCTTTTTACCGTCTATAAGGGCACAATTTTCAATCCATAATCCTGTAAGATTATTCTTTGCATCAAATGTGATAGCATCCCATTCTATATATTGCATTGAACGCAGTACAAGAGTCTGGAAGTTTTCAGGAAGATGAAGTTTATTAATAAGCGCACCCTCAGCAAAGGTTATTGTAGACATCTTTGTACATCCGGATGCGTTCACTTCTTCCAGACGGTTGCATCCTGACAGGTCAAGGCTCGGAAGGTTGGTGTAGTTGACTACCTCAAGCTTACGCAGCATCGGTATCTTCGTACCAAGAACAAGCTCTGTCAGTGCGTATGTCTTTGCGCTGCTTCCAAGAATAAGCTCCTCAAGAACAGGAAGCGTCGGAAGGCTCATGTCCGTAAATCCACCCCACGCAGACAGGTCCAGTTTCTTCATCCATTCACCACCGTACAGGTGGAATATTGTTCCAATGTTGGCCATCTGGTTATAAGTATAACTCCATTCCACATCTTTAGTAACCTTTTGATGCACCATTGTATCACCTTCACGACGGAATTCAAAATAGAAATCACGAAGCGGAGTAGCCTTTACTGTAGCACCTGCAGCACTATTTCCTTTGAACGATATATCAGTTGCTGTATATTGTCCCGTACTATATCTTGCATCAAATAACCCCATACGATTCGTTATCCACCAGTGACGGTGTGACTTACGACTACCTTGCATAGCTTCCAGGTACGAATACTTGACATTTGTAACTGAACCATCCTGATTTACTTCAACACCTAATGTCTTCGGCTCAACATATTTGTTCAAAGCATCAAGGTTATATATTCGTTCACAGAACTTTGCACTCTGCTCGTCATCGAACATTTTAAATATAGTGCTGTTTGACATTCGTTCACGAATACGTCTGTACGCAGCCTGCAATTCTTCCGGGAACTGTTCACGAAGATTCTTCCACAATACACTATCATGACCAGCATAGGCATACACCGTCTTTTCTTCAGTTGAAAGCTCAGGATCGACAGTGTTTTCGTCCACATCCCAGGAATACTTCAGACGGCCGTCGTTACGCACACCCAAAATAGTATCGCAGTCATAGAATATCATATAGGCAAGAACCTTGTCTTTTTCCGGATCATACCAGAATCCCATCATCATGTTCTTCACGCGCTGGTCTACACATCCCATTATTTCAGTAAACATATAATAGTCGCACAAATAGTCTACATCAAACCAGTCCGCGAGCTCAGCCTTGAATTTTCCACCGTCGTTCTGTGTGCTCTTTACCCACTTCACCAACGGCTCAAGATATTTCGGCTTACGGGTTCCAGCCTCATACTCGGCGTTTATGTCGTCATCATCCGGGAATCTCGCCTCAAATACCTTCAGCCAGTTCGGGGTACCGTCATCACCCTTTGTATCAAAATCATCATCCAGGAACATGCCCATCGGGTAGTCGTTGTTCAGGAACTCCCAGCACTCGGTCGGGTTAACGCCACTAAACTTATCTGCTACCCACGACTGGTCATGATAACCAGGTATATCGCAGAATCCAAATACAGCTTCTGTTGACTTGTCGTTATTGAAATTGAACTTGCCAAGGAACTGTGGAGTTTCGTCCAGGGTACCGCGGTAGAACAGGTAACAAGGTTCACCGTCGATGGTTGTTCGCACATCATATCCATATTCTCCTGAACAATGTGCCTGAGCAGGAGTCAACTCTCCTGCAGCAGTAAGGATATTCTGTACAATTTTTGCCATACCAGTGTTATGTGATGATGAGGATTCGGCAAAGTCAGCCTTAAGACAGAAACAATCCACAGGAGCTGCTGCCTTGTTGGATGTACCTGCCTGACGGAATGAGTATTTCGCCTCTTCCTGAAGCTCTCCTCCAACACCTTGTTCGTCACAGCCAAGATACAAATCACCGGCTACCTTGGAAGCATTCTTGAAATAAATGCGGTAGTTCTTTATCGGATATGCAAGTGATGAAGTTCCCTGCAGACGGATACATCCTCCCACGCACTTGAAGTTCAATGACTGGTTCCCTTTCACCACACAAAGCATCTCGTCCACATCATATTTCGGGTCTTTGTCGTTATTGACAGCCGCTTGGAGAACAGTAGGAACCCCATTGTCCTGCCGCCCGGTAATGATGATATAACGCATTCCGTCCGGAACACTGTCAACTGTAACATTTCCGTTCTCATCAATCACATTATTTGATTCATACAACGCAAACATGTCATCAACAGAATCCTGGTCAATCATATAACAATCCAAAACCTGAGAATCACTAAGATACGTATTATAAGCCCTCAACAGATACACATCTAACGTGGCACCGTCTGCTCCCATGGTAACAAACTGCGGGTCGGACTGGTAAATGCTATCAGAAGCAGACCTCTGTACAGAACCTGACATGATTCCGTTGATATACAGATATACCATCTCAGTATTCAGTTTCTCATATTCTGATGAACCAGATGCTGATTTAGGAAATGAGACAAACATTACCTCATAGACTTCGCCTGAAGCCATCTTCATGGATAATGAGGACTTACCTTTAGTCTGCATTCTTGCTTCCTGTGATGTTATCACAAAACCTGTTCCATCACCGTCAACGCATCTTATCAACTCAGCTTCATCATCAACAACTTCAGAGACCTTATACTTTACAGCAAAAGCAAAAGCGTTAGTTACGTTCTGGTCTGGTTGCCTTAACGGAGCATATTGAACGACAGCACGAGCTTTGTCATTCAATCTTAACGCATTTCCAATCCATCCGTCACCGCCCCATTTGAATCCTTCGAACACAGTTTGAATGCCGTTATAACTCCATTCTTCACGGTTGACATCATTATTATTTCTTCCCTGTGCAGAAAGTTTGAGAGTCATTCCGTCTGTGGGTTCACTTATATTGAGTTCACTCTTCTCTGCAATCAATCTGAAGCTGTATTCAGTTTTGCCTACAACAATCCGGCACTTCTGTTCTCCATAATTAGAAGCACGAAGCGTAAGATTCTGTACAACGAAAGGAACAGATGATGATGAGGCTACATCTTCACCAACATATACGATGGCATTTGTAGGAGTTTCTTTAGGATTATATGCGGCATAGGATAGTGTATATACATCAAACTGCTTTGTTTGTATGTAAGGCGTATTTTCTCCCAAGATAAGGCTTCCATCAGGATAGTCGAACCTTGCATATACTATCGGAGCATTATTATCAGTTTCTCTAACACCTATTGCAAAGTATATGCTGTTTGATTTAATTATATTATCCTCAAAAAGCTCAAGTTCTACGACAAGCTGAACAGAATGGGTTCCATGTGACATTCCAGATGTATCTATACTGAATGATCCATTCGCTGTTGAAGCAGTTATACTTCTATCTTCCTTGTCAACACCATCAACGTAGCACCTTAATGTTTTGTTTCCTGCTCCTGACAGAGCATAAGGGATAGTGACACTATCTCCTCTATTGATAGATGTTGCAATATTGAATGAACTGGATAGAGTCAACTGAACCACATTGATTGTCCATGTAATTTGAGAAACCTGCATCTCTGCGCCTTCACCGACCTGAACCTTTACCCTTACAGTATTGGTACCTACTCCCATATACTTTGTCACATCAACAGTATTGCTGCTTCCTGCATAGATGTTACTTTCTAATGTATTGGTGTTAGCACCTTGTATGATTGTCACTATCGCCTTAGCCGGATTTCCCGTTGATTCTCCAGTCTCAGAATTGACATGGTCATACTTGTATGTCAATTTCACATCGTCTCCAATCTTTACAGTCTTGTTAGCTGTAACGCGAGTAAGAATTACCTTCGTTGCAAGACTGCTTCCGCCACCGGCACCGGAGAACTGGTCTGTAGTACTTATCACTTCACCACCTGCATTCAAAAGAGAGATAGAATATACCTTCTGATCACCCTCTCCTATCTCGTTCAATTGTATTCCTGACGCCACCGAGCCTGTATTCTTCTTTAACTCATTGAATACAGCCTTTCCACTTACAGGGTTAGTTGAATTTTCATTAACGGCCTGGTCCACTTCAACAACCGGTATCTCAAGGTCAACCTGTCCATGTTCATCCGGCGTCAACTCTTGAACAGAAATACCTTTTGTTACTTTAATTTTCTTAATCGCATCTCCACCTCCGAAACGTTCCCAGGCAGAAGGCTCAAGCCAGCTTTCAATGCTGGTTCCTGAAAAACGATAGTCCTCCCATTTACCTGCAGATACTTCGAATGTAATAATCTTACCCTTCTTATCTTCATCATCTATCTTGTCGTTTGCGATTGCCTGAAGTGCTGTTTCAATAGTGTAATACCCTTCTATCAATGGATGCTGCACAGAAACATTGTAGAATCCGCTTCCAGTACCTCCACCAGAAATCTGTTTCCAGTTACTTTCAGTGCTCCAGTTTTCAATAGAATCACCAGTGAAAGTAACGTCAATCCATGAACCATCATCGGAAAGATAACGCACTTCAAACCCATGAATTCTGAGTTCTTCCGGAACAAGATTGACAGCGGAAACCAAATCTAATCTTTCGCCATTTTTAGATACATTTTTAAAGAAGATATTTTCATCAATCTTATCAGACAGTTCTTTCTTGGTATCAGTAATGCTCTTTTCAATCTCATTGAACTTCTTAAAAAGAGTAGAATTAGCTACAGGACGGTCTGAATCTTCAGATAGTTCCTTATCTGTAATAGTAATAAGCTCTCCTCCATCCTTCCATTTATTTGTCTCTGTATCCCAGTTATAGATGTGACGAGGATTTCCAACATAAGCATAACATCCGATTTCTCCTATAACAGATTGTAATTTTTCTTCTGATTCATAATTACCTAGAAATTTATTAGGATCGGAACTTCTTTGATAATATAACCAGTAAACCGAAAAGTTATGTGAATTACCATCGGTAGATGTTACTGTCAAAATCAGGTTTGGTGATGGATTCTCGTATTGTATTCTTATATGAACATTATGATGGGTATTATCATAAGATAGCAGATTTACTAAATTACTAGTTCTATGTACAATTAACTGAAGATAATCATTATCATCAACTTTACATATCACTATAGCCAACATTATATCACGTGGGACATCGTATATTCTAATAACACCTGAATCAGAAGGTCCTGTTGTTGCCGTAGATTCATTACATTCCAACATCTGAAACCCAGAATTGACTATATTAAGATTATCTTTCACCTGCTGTTGTTCCTCTTCAGATAAGGCTTGCTGGTATTTAAAAAGTACATCATTCGTTACCCTTTTAGCAGCATCTTCCGCAATAGAAACAGCTTCTTCTCCTTTCTCCTTAGCATTGTCCCCCTGTTCTCTCGCATAATCTCCCTGTTCTTTCGCATACTGCGCAAGTTCACCTGACTGGCCGGCCAATACAGCCTGTCTCTTTGCTTCTTCAGAATACTCCTTGGATTTTTCAGAATATTCCTCAGATTCATTTGCAGACTCTTCGGACTTCTCAGCATAGTTCTGTGATTCGGCGACAGCCTGATTAGCTTCTTGAAGAACTTTTGAAGATACATCCTTTGCAAGATTCTCAGCACTGATTTTTCTTCCCTTATTCAGCTCTATAAAATCACCCTCTGAACAAGATTCAACCTCACTCAACTGGTCTATTGTAGCAGAATTTGTCTGTAAGGATTGAATCACAGATGATATGATTTCCTGTTTTTCTTCGTTTGTCATAAATCTATAGTTTTAAATCTGTAATTATCATTATCAATGGTTCTATAACGTGAATCATCTACACGTCTCATTATCATCTTGTTGTTCGTTTCAATATCAGGATTTAACAATGAAACCCTTCTTATTGCCTGTTTAAACACATAAGACCTTATACCCTCTACAAGTACATTCATTTCAGGTACATTAGAATCAACCCTGGCATAACGAACGCCATCGACATAAAAATAGCTGCAACATAATGCCTTGTTTAGCAACTCTGCATACCACACTGGACAGCCTTTTGAACCTCCCATAGTAAGAGACTTCTGTACATTGTCAATACTATATATGTCAATAACATCATTACCTGAAGTTGTATATTGCTCATTATCTACTCCGAAAACCCAATCATCATCCTTAAATCCACCAGGTATTCTGAAATCAAAAAAGTATTGCATTCCATCAATCCAAAATACAGCATCCTTTCTCATCCTATTATTAGGATTTGAATACTGCAATAGAACAGTTCCAGAGACATCATCTGTCACACGGAATACTTCTGAACATACCCCATCAACTTCAACAGAATATAGGCCATCATTCAATCCTGTTATTTCTGTGAAATACAAAGTTTCATTGGGGTTCATCAACCAAGACCTCATGTTAACCATCCGCCTTTTCCCGTCTATTACATCAACGATATATACTGATGGGGAATTACTTTCATTGTATGCTATTATTTGCAAAAGAATATGGTCATACGGAGAGAATGACTGCATATATCTGCTTGATAATCCAATATCCGTAGATGGCTTGAAAAACAATGGTGTAAAAGGACTTATCTTATACATATTACTTAATTTCTATAAGTTCATACTTGACAGCTTCCACATTTGATAAACTGAATTCCAAGCTTTTAATAGCTCCCTTATATGTCTTTTCTTGATTTGATAATTCTATGCACAAAGAGTTCAAATTACTATCAATTATAGTATTCTCCATTGTGAAAGAAAAATTACCATTACCAAACATAGGACTTCCCATCTCTATATCAGAATTCACTTTTCTACCGTCTATAATGATGTCAGAATTACCTTCCGATGATGCAAATGTCAACTTCCCAGCAAACGAAGATAAATAAGCCATATTAGCTTCTATCATATAAACTGGAGCAAGTTTCGCATTAAAAATGGAATAAGTATATGTACCCTGAACATCTACACTTCTGTCAAGATCATATCCTGATTCATTTTCAACTGCGCACACAATAAATATCTGCTGGTCACTGTCTGTTGTCGTTGAATCCTGATTTCTCTTTTCCGCCAATTCAACGAATCCATAGCAATCTGCCCTATATGGGGATACAAGAGTAAGTTTTGAATCCTTTATAGTACATCCGGTAGTATATGTATTGTTGAAATTGAATTCATCAGAACCATTATTTCCAAAGTCATAATCCTGCTTTTCATATCCAATCTGTACGGATGAATATATTCTGTCGGAAGCTACCGAATAATTAAATTCAGACACATTTCCTATAACAATCTTATTATCGGTACTAAAAAGCTCACTCCTGTGTACAAAACGCACATCATTGCCATCAATCATATATACATATCCATATACGGCTTCCATATATTCACAGAACTTCGAGAAAGATGTATATATTCGTGGAGTAGCCATTTCACGGATACTCTCTGCTGCGACAAGACAAGAGTTTTTCAACCTGTCGTTAGTTATTCCTACTACACTCTCTATAATAGAACCGGTAACATCCTTTTCTGGAAATATCTTTTTCAATATTGCATTAAGCAATGTAACAGGCCTTACAATATCAATCTTGTAATTGTCACCCCTTTCATCCCATGAAACCCCACATTCACCAGTGTTTACTCTCAAACTTGACAAGTCTGCATGCCCTTGCTTTAATGGATTGTGATTAAATACAGCATACTGAAGTTTTTCACCTTTTTTCAACTGCCCAGTCCACTTAATTGATTTAGGTCTCGTATTTGAGTCAAGCGAAAGCATATTTGAATATCCACAAGTCAGTGGTTGTATCACACCTTTTGTATCAATCTTGAACAAAGCAAATGCAAACCGATTACTATTTGAGAACTCTATGGAACTAAAATCAATTGTTATAGTATTGTCTCGCAGACATTCCAAAAACCAGCTTGTATTACAAGGATTTGCAGGGAATCCCCATCCTGTGTTGTCACCTGAAGCCGAAGGCATAGATTCAGACTGGTCTTGAAAAACGAATGACTTGTTATGAATTTCAGAACCAGAATCTGTAGTTCCGATATATGGTATCCACCACCAGTCCGGCACCCTGTTGTCAAACTCTTTCCTTGTGTAAGATTCTCCTTCAACAGTTTCACCGGATAATATACATACCTTCTCATTCCTGATTATAACACCATCATAATTCAGTTTTTTATCATCCTTCAATTCGTCTACAAAAAACTCATACGTAGTGCCCTTATTAGCATTTAATATGGATTCAATATCATTATCAAGGCATGATATACTTGCAGAATATGAGTCGTAGCTAAAAGACGAGAAATCAAGCTGACATTTAAATAGTTCAACAAAATCCCAGTTATTAATAATTTGTGATATTGAGAAGTAAACTACAGAATTAATACCTTTTGATTTATACACTCCAATCAGCTTATCCCTTGCAGAAAAAACAAAATTAATTGTACTACCACACTTTCTCGTTACTCCGTTTAATCCTGTACGAGTATATGTTATCTTGATGTCAGACAGATTTTCAATCATATCTGAAACATCCATAACATCTGAGTCTATATGTAAAAAATATCTACAAATCATCCTGTCGTTAATTCATTCTCAAATATATAAAAATAGGCAAACCGACTACGGCTTGCCTAAAATCCTGCTCATCCCAAAACACGCAAACAACTGATATAAAACACATTACACAAAACCGAACTATTTAACCATGCTACTTCTGCAGACAAGTACATCTCCAGCAATCCAGTCTCCAGGACTTATGGATTCCGATGCCGTTGCCAGTACTGTTGCTACATAATTGAACTGCTGAGACTCAATCTTCCCATCAGAGTTAACAATCATAATATATTCATCAGTCAATTTTATTGCAAACCCCTCCTTATCAAATTCCTTAAAAATCAAAGGACCTACATTCTTTCTTATTGGAACAATCTCTATATATCCATTAACAGAATCCTGCAATTCTTTCAACGAGAAATCACTCCCGTTTGCCGGGAAAGTAAATGATACTTCCCCGGAAGTAGTAACAATAAAACTTTCCATATCAATAAACAGTTACAAGGTTTTCTATCTTAAAGCATCTCATCTCTCCTTTATCTACATCAAAGTATGCAAATGTCTTGTAACTTGGCTTTGTCATTTTTTTTCCGTGAATTGATGTTCCGGCCGGAAGATTGTACAATGTTCCGGAAGCATGTCTGATGCTTCCGTCAACTTTCTGGAATGCAAATTTCACAATACCCTTTCTCATATTTTTAGCAAGTCTGTATAACTCCCATGCCTTAATAAGACAGATTTTCCACGTGTATTCTGTTGTTTTTGCTAACTGGTGTGCATACTTCATCACTCTTACTCGAAAATTACTCTTTTCCATAATGCTAATTATTTGGTTTGACTTATATTTTAATTGTACTATAAAGATAGTTCAGATTGACTATATATGCAATCGTAAACTTCGCCATTTTCAATTGTCAAACCATAATTAACTTATTAATCTACAACACATTGCCTAATCATATTCCGAGCAAACGAAATACGGCTACGAACCGTACCTAATGGTATATGCATCTTTTTTGCTATCTCTTCATAAGAGTAACCCTCAGCATACATTATAGCGCAATCAACGGAACATGATTTTCTCCTGCATTTTTCAATTATCCCATAAAGTTCATTCCTTAACGTTTCATTGTCCGCATCGAAATAAGAATGGATATGATCAGCCTTCTCCTCAGAATCGAAACGTATCAATGATTCATGATTGTATGTTGTTATATATGTGTTCAACATAATAACGCTGCACCATGGTCGGAAGCTCTTGGAAGAATCATATTTACTTTTATTTGACAGAATCTTATACACAGTCTCTTCGGCAAGGTCTTCTGCGTCCATCATATTCCTGCAATACTTTCTTGCCAGTCCCAATATCCACTGATATTGCTCAATCACTATCTGCTCCAACCCCATGTCCATGCAATATTTTCATTCGAGATGATGAAAACTTATTCTGCTTCTCAGTAGACTTTCTGAGTAAGTCTATAAGAAAATCCGGGTTGTCGCAAAGTGACGATAAAAGATGAATTATTATGTCACATTTCTCATTAATTACTGGCAATAAAGCCACATTGTCGAATTTTTCTTCCATGTCTATTACGATTATTAGTGTTACAATCGTGTTACAAACCAAACGGAAAAAAATTCGACAAGCAGCAAAAAAGTTATCTAACGATGCAATTTTCTTTTAATTTCAACATCTGCCTGATGAACCATATTCGCATACACACCTGCAGTAATGATTCTTGTGTCAATATTCATTTTGAAATAAGTCATAAGAAACGCTATCTCCCTGTCAAATGATGCACGTACATCATCAGGAGTATTTTTCTTTCTATCAGCAGAAGAAGTATCTTCAATCCTCTTTCTCATGTACTCCGCTTCTGCAATCATACGGTCTATTCTTGAAGGAATCTTTTCACGCTCAATACCAGTAATTCCCATTTCTGACAGAAGTCCAACAACATCATCTACAGCGTTTATGCTAATAAGCGCCTTCAATATCTTTGCAATAGTAATCCTGTACTTAATCTTTATTTTCTCTTCCTTTTCTAAAATTGCAGATTCTATTCCGGAAGGATTTACTATGCTCTGATACTGATATATCAATTCTGAAGCCACATTTTCCAGCATGGAATTATTATCACCTTCCTCCATAAGAACTTCTCTGTTTCCACAAAGAAGTTCAATAAAATCAAACATACTCAACCTGCTTAATGTAGTTATCATAATCTTGTACTTTTATAATGTTCATAATTAGAGTTGTATGCTTCCTTATGTATTATCTTCATTATCTTCCTGAGTTCTACACGCATTCCTTTCATCTCACGAGATAGTTCAGAATAATCATTTACAACAACAGGACTACTTATTCCTGAATCATATATAGTATTCATTCTTACATTCTCATTGAATTCGCTTATATCAGGGAACACTTCAGCACCTTTCGGTAAATCTACCACGGTAGGAACATCTGGAGTTACCCATGACTTACCACCATACACAACAACCTCCCGCTTTCCACCATCACCAACGATAGCCAATCCTCCAATATGGCCACCGTTCTTCGTACCTTCCTTGTATGCAGGAATTGGTGTTGCTGCGATAGTCGCTATCTGTACCGCTCCCATTGCACCTACTATTGCAGCAAGTACTAGGTTAGGTAATGCACGAGTTATTGCAAGTGCTGTTGCTATACCAGCCTGAGCAATGTCCACACCCTTCTGCCATTTAGCCTGCTTCTGCTGCAACTGAACTTTCTTTTTCTCAAGTTCCTCATTTTTCCTTGATGTTTCAGCTTCAGCAGCTCTTTTACGAACCTCAGCTTCTTCCTCAGATATTGCTCCACTTTCAGCAAGTGCTTCAATCCTTTCAACATCAGCATTGTACGCTTCCTCATTTGCCTCCTGTTCCTTCTCAATATTGTCAATATCGCGCTCATATAAAGTCGACATGAGACTTCCGACCGCACCAATAGCATCAGACGCAACCCCCATCCATCGCTGAGCATTCTTCATCCGTTTTTTGTAAGAATCTTCTTCTTCATCCTGAACCCTCTTGATTGCAGCAATCTCGGCATCAGCTTCAGCATTTGCCAAATCAGCCTTTGCTTTCTGAAGCTGCTCGGCAAGTTTTTCTCTGTCGTCCTGGCTCAGATTTTCAACAGAAATCTGTTCCTCCAACGAGTCAACAGCAGCCTTAGCGGTATCAATAGAATACCGTTCTGTTATATCAGCCTTCTTTTTCTCATATTCCTCATCCGAAATAAGTTTCTTGGCATGCAGCTTTTCCAACTCTTTCAGGTCGGAATTATATTGTGCATTCCTTACAACCTGTTCGGCTGCGGCAGATTTAGAAATCTCATCAACATAATCAGCAGCATATTCCTCATAAATCTTACGCTTTTCATTGATGTATTTCTTTTCGATGAGGCTCACGTCGGCACCATTACTTTCAGCAGCCTTCATTTCTTCTTCCTTCTGCTTATCAAGTATATCAAGACGAACGGACATTTCTTCCTCACTACCTTCCTCAACGGAAGCAAGACGATTCTGAAGGTCAATACTTGCACGATTCTTTTCATACTCCTCAGAAGCCTTCGCCAATTCGTTGTTCATTTCTTGAAGTAACGATTTTCTCAATTCCATTTCTGCGGATGAATTACCTTTTACGGCATCAATCTTCTGCTGGTAACCATAGCGGATTGTGGCCAGTTCCTTATCAAGTCCTTCTTCCATCAAGGCAATACGTGACTCCTGTAATGATTTTTCGGCTTCAAGGCGTGATGATTTTTCATCTGCTGTTTCTGAAACTGCACTTCTTTTTGCTACTGGCATCTGGTAACTTTCTACTAGAGAAATCTGTCTGTTAATGTTTGATACACCTCTCTCTGCAGACATCCTTTCACCCCATGAGCTTCTAATGTCAGAATTTATCGCTGAATTAGTCCGGTCAATTCCAAACATCTGTTTCCACAGACTTGCGTTTTGATATTCGTCATAGTATTTTTCATTTAGGCTTACAGCATCCTTCAAATTCTGTTCCTCATATTTCAATGAACGCTTCATCATATCAATACGTTCTTCCTTAGCCTTTTTAAATGCTTCTTCCTCTGACATTCCCTGCTTGACATACTGTTCTCTTGCCTTATTGATTTCCTCATATTGTTTAATTACGTCAGTCTCTGCATACCTTTCTCCTTCAGCCCTGGCCTGCTTTTCTTCTCTCTCAGAAAGCTCCTCAACGCTCTCAATCCCACGACGAACAAATGAAAGCAAATCTGCAGTCATTGACGCAATAGAACTCTTTATTTTTGCAGACATCGTTTCGAATGATCCTCCAGTCGCATCAAACAATAGTGCCAACTCCTTAGAAAGCAACTTTTGGCTCTCAATCATATCTTCTTGTGCTTTCCCTAATTCACCTGTTTCTGCCTTAACATCTCCGAGGTTAGTCTTAATATCCTTCAATGTGCGTATATACTGCAGTCCGGCATCTTCACCCGGACCACCGAAGATGTCAGCCAATGCAGTACCGACAACAGACGCACTATCGGGCAACTCATTCAGCCGCTCAGATACCATCTGAATAATGTCAAATGTTGTTTTCTGGCCGGACTTCAACTGTTCCTGAACCTTATCTGCGGATATTCCGATACCTTCGAGTGCTGAGGCTGTAGCGGTAGTCATCTCACGGATACGGAGATTACCTTCCTTGATAACGTCCACACCCTTATCAGAATAGATACCAGACTTAGCAGCCTGGGCAGTAATTGCGATGAATGTTTCAGCGCTTATCCCAGCTTCTTTAAAGTATGCAGGATACTCCCTAAGAGTGTCCAGGAACTCACCGTTTGCATCGGCACCGGCAATGAATCCGTCCTGAATCAGTTTCAGTGATTCTTCAGCGGATATACCAAACTGCTTCGATACAGCATTTGCACCAATCAATACCTCCTTGAATTCTTTACCATAGAAGTCTGCAATCGCCTGCACTTCCGTGCGATAAGCCTTCAGGTCCTCTCCTGACTTCTCAGTGAACTGCTGGGTAAGTCTTGTAGCCTCTGTTAGTCCCTTATTGTAGTTCACCCACCATCCTATTCCGGCACCGGCAGCACCAACAGCTCCAAGTCCCAACAGCCACTTATTCTGGAATATCTTTCCTATACCGGACAATCCTTCAAGCATACTTCCAGCATTACCAAGAGATTGAAGGGAATCACCAAAACTTCCTGATATGATTCCGAAGCTGCCCATAGAATCATTAAGATGGTTTAGTTCCATCCATGCAGCCTTAACCTCTTCCTTGTAATTACCGATGGTCATCTTCTGCTGCGTGTACCGGTCACTGTTACGCTTAATGTAATCTGTGTTTACGCCTATGGTAGAATTCAGCTTACCGAGCGTATTCCTGTAATCCTCATCAGTATCACGAACAAGCCTGACAGCCTGACGCAATTTCTTATTAACTTCATTTGCTTCCTCAATGCTATGCACTTCCTTATCGGATAGCGAAATCGCTTCCTTGATTATCCTGATTCGCTCCTCTTCGGTCATGGCAGCAGCCTTTCTGGTAGTGTTCGCAGATTTCTGGGCCTTATTCATTGCTTCCTCAGCCTTTGCAGCCTGCTGCATTGCCTTGGATGCTTCTGCTGATGCCTTTGACAATTCCTTTACCTCTTTTGTACTCAGCTTTTCTGCATCTGCCTTCTCCTTGATTTTCTTCATCAGTTGTTCAGCGACCTCTGCTTGACGACTGAATGCATCAGTAAGTTTTTCAGATGCGGAAGATACGTTCTTAGCCTGAGTATTATATATGGCCTGCAACTTGTCAATATCTCCCTTTACCTTGACGTCAACAGTAAGTCCCTTGATAAGTTCCGATGCAGCATCCTTGTAATCCTGCCTTACATCTGATATTGTACTCCTAAGTTCCTGCAACTTCTTCAATGATTCCTCATCGACGAAATCCTTCAATTTCAAATTTCCCATCACAAGTAATGTTTATATTCAACAATAACGCCATCCACCTTGGTACCTTCCTTGTCGAACGAATAGGTACCGTCACTCTTCCTGTACACAACGTACACGCATCCATCCAGCATGGCAGCTTTTTTTGCAAGCATGGCCACACGCTCATAGTCAGACATGATTTTCTTATTCTCGCAACCGCATCCCATCATTTATACCCACATTGTTTGAAAAAACGTTTCAAAAAAGGCTCGAGAAGTTGAAGTACAACATACTCTCTTGCGTCCTTTCCCAACATCAGAATGTCATTACCGTATTTCCTTACTATGTCAGGACCATCCACAAATCCAACGGTATCAATCGAGAGAGTATCACCTGCAACAGATGCGCGGATACTTTCATGGAACGGACCGGTGATATACAAGTTAGGAACATCAACAGGCCTTGGAGGAAGATTCAGTCTCGGGCTTTTTATCGGAGGTGTTATCTTCTTTTTCCATGCTATATATCCGTCAGGATTGTTATGCCATATGGAGGTAGTCTCATGAAAATACGGATCATCAGAATAACCCGGCCTCAGACTGTCTGTATTACCGTCAAGACCAGAATATAGCTGTTCCCTTACAAGGTCTGCAATTTCTATATTGTTTTCCTGAAGGCAATCCATACATGACTTTTCAAATCCTGATGCAATTCTGTTTATCACATTCTCCAATTTCTCGAAATCAGCCATACATACAATTAAAATTAAAGCCGGACTTCCGCCCGGCTTAATCAACCAAAACCATCACTTATCAGCAGACTCACCGTCAGCATCCTTTACAGACTTACCAGCAATCCGGTCATACACGTCAGAAAGTTTCTTTCTTCGATTCTCCTCAGCAACTTTCTGCCAGATACAGGTCATGTGAGTATCAATGAATTTCTTTTTCGACATCATCCTAACCTGCTTTTCCACAAAATTGACTCCATCTACAATCATGACGCTTTGACCACCTTAACAAATTCAACCCATTTGACATCGTTCTCGTACAGAACAGAAGGTGATTTAACTGAAATCTCACCTTCACCAGGAGTAATTGTGAGATAACCGTCCTCATACGAAGCAGAAGTAACCCCTTCAAATACGTCGGATGCACCTGAGGACAATGCAGTGGCAAATTCTGCAGTTCTGTCATAGCCACCGACACATTCAATAATCTTGAATTTGTTGCTTTCGTTTTCAACCAACATGACCTCAGTCAACCCTTTAATTACATTCGCAGGATTGAAATCCAACTTCAAGTAGTCAAAGTTCAACTGGCTGTCTTCTGCATCCATGTGGCAGAAATTTACCGTCATACTTGACTTCGCACTGCTTGTGCTGAACGGTGTGGCACCTGGATATACTGTTGACATCGGAATTCCGGCAAGAATATCAGTTCCATCATTGTAACCGATAAGCATTCTGTTTGAATCCCAGAAGTACACATCCCATTCCTTGTTAGCACAACGCAACAGCTCAGCATTCAGAATTTCATCAAAACGAGGAAGCGTGAAAGTATCTGTCTGAGCGTTGAGGCCATTGTACTGGTTCGCTCCGTATCCCACAGCACTAACCTGAGCTTCACCACCATTCTTCGCATATTCAACGAATGTATGAATAGGATAAATTCTGCCTGGTCTGTCAGCATGACACTTTTTTTCCAACTCATCGGCAGTAATATTTGCCGGTAGTTTTACTCCATGCTCAACAAGTATTGCACCTTTTACCTTACCCCAGTCAACCTTGCAGGCCGAACCACCTGTATTCATTTCTGCGCTTTCGCACACTCTTGTATTTCTCATTACCTACAACTTTGATTTTTAACAATTAATTCCATCGAGCGTATATTTATGGCATCAATAGGCTCGCTCACTTCCTCTCCGGATTCCGTATAGGCTCCGTATCTGCCATACGAGTAGTTCTCAGAATATTCATGCGGAACGATGCTGTCATAGTATATATCAAACCTTCCATCATTTCTGACTACCTCAATCAGCCTTTCATAAATTGGTCGAAGAATGTTGATGAATGAAGCATACAGACGCCGTTCATTGCTCCAGCTCTTCGTTGATGAACACGCTATAAGGATATTCAGTGAAACCTTTGAATAATAGTCCAGACTGTCTCTCTTCTCTGTAACAGGACAGAACAGTACGACAAGCGGGAACTTACGTTCTGATGTTGAAGGCACCTTGCTGTATTCACCAAGTTTATCCTTCACATACTGGGCCGAACCAAATATGTAGTTCAGTTCCGGATTAACAACTTCCTCGAACCTGTCATTCTCGATGTCAGCAGGCATTACGATTGTAAGGTTCCCACTCATTTCCTTTACTACATCTCCAATAATCTCAACGATACCTTTCATAGATTGAACTGGTTAATCTTAATCAACATGTTAGTCTGTGTGACAAGGTCAATCGGACAATTACCATCACGCGCCCACTGGATGAACTTCACATTGGCGGAAGCCATCCTGTTCCATGCAATTACCTGGGCATTGACAGGTGAAATGTACTCATTGGAACACTTCAGACGGACATTCCCGGTTATTGTAGCTTCCGATGAAGAATCACGAAGTATGTGGAACAGGACAAAATCAGCAAATGGCTCTTTCAGTCTGTTGCATACGGTTTCATACTTTGAAGGCTCAGTATCTTCTTTTTCTTCATCATCAGACAAATCAAGGTAATCCATTGCATAACCTGCTTCTTTTTCCCCAAGCATGGCTTCGAGGAAAACAGGCTGCAACTCCTTAATATATGCTTCAATATGACCGGTTACTGCTAAAGAATCGGCACCGGCCGTCTTTGATGTTGAGGCGTTTTGAATATGACGTGGGCCTTCTACAAAATATGACACATCAATCAACATGGCAATTCCTTATTTTTTCGCTTTCGAAGCAGAAACTTTCTTCTCGTCCTGAACAACGGTTGCCTTTTCATCTTCGGCAGAAACCTCTTTAGTGTCGGTTTGCTCAACTTCTTTAGAGTCTGCATCTTCAACATCTTTGTTATCATCTAAGTGTGTTTCAAGTTCTGCTATCTTTGCTTTCAATTCTTCATTCTCCTTCTGTAAATTCTCATTCTTTGCAGAAAGATTGTCAATAATCTTCTGCTGGCTCTCGAATGTCTTTTTGACATCCTCTTCCGGAACAAGCCCAGCTTCCGAGACCGGGGTGATGGTAATCAACCCACGGCCAATACGGATACGCTGTTCTTTTATGACAGATTCAAGAGCCTTCTCGTCTCCATTAAGCAAATACATAAGCATCAGGCTTTAGTGATTGCTTCTTTCAATGCTGACAGACTTCCATAAGCGAATGCCCACGGCATATATACTGGGAAAATTACTTCTTCCTGAGCAATGAGTACAACTTCGTTCTGCAGCTTACTTTCAACGTCCTCAGCCCATTCAATAGTCAAAGAGGTGTAATCAACAAGGGAAGCAGCCATATTGAAATCACCGATAAGATATTTCCCTGGCAGAATATTGTTGGTTTCGATAATAGGACGACCTGCAATATATTTCACACCGTTTACGGTAGTTATGATACCAAGATTACGACCAGTCGTGTCCTTCTCAGACTCAATAGCGTTCACAGTAATAGGATTCAAAGCAATTGCATTTGGAGTGTACTGAGCGTACGTCATTACAGCGAAACCAGTCTTGACAACATCCAAAGAGTTTGGCTCCTCTACGGATTTGAACGCACTATTACTTACCTTGAATGTCATTGATGCAGTAGAAGTCTCTTCCGAGTACGCAACGCCCTTCAATAGAATCTGACGGTCATTCATCTTGACCAACTGGTTTGCGCTGTTAAGAGCAGTAATTCCTGTGGCTCCTGTAAATGTGATTGTCATTCCGTCGAGAATCAAGTCCTGCGGATTTGTAAACTCTACAATCGTATCCTTGTTTGAGTTACATCCGGATACAGATTTGACGGAACCTGCAGTACCGCTGACAATGGAATCACTGATGATTTCCTCAATAGGATGCACCCCTGAATGGTTTACAATGCCAAGCAGGTTTTCTCCATTTCCGTCACCAAACAGAATGTTCCAGTCTTCAGCATTGTATACAGCCTCAGGCAGCATCTTTAGAATGAATGACCGAATAAATACACGGCTCTTGAGCATTCTCTTTGACAGACGGATATGAGTACCAAGACGCTTCGTACCTGTCTGTTGTTCCTTCACTTTAATGCTGGATTCGGGAAGCTTTCCATTCTCAGTAACATAACGCGCATTTCTGTCAAAATCGTACACCTGTGTGAACGCAAGATTCGGGTACTTCGGATCTCCCTGCAATGTAGTGATAACATCACGCATATGGACACGCTTGTTGGCTACCTGCGAAACTACACGATTCTGCTGCTGAGTAGTAAGGTGGTCTCCTGTATAGTTATCTGTCATGGAAACAATATCCTTCAAGCAGAAACCGTCAAACACACCCGACTTACGGCAATTACCAGACGCGAATTCCTTGAATTTCTCTGAATCAAGCATTTCGTTCAGTTTTTCATCAAACTTGTTGATAACTTCCATGCCGATACCTTTAGATTTCAGCTTCTCGATAGTCTCACCAAGACCTTTAACCGTTTTAATGAGTTCCTCGTTATCCTTAGCAAGCTGCTTGAACTTCTCATCATCATAGCCGTTCAGCTTTTCGTTAAGCCCCTTCAATTTGCTTTCCATATCTTCCGGAGAGATAACACCCTCCATCGCCTTGTTGATGACATTACACATCATCTGTGCGATGTTGTTCATAAATGTAGCCTGTTCCTGAGGAAGGCCGTAAGTCTTAAGACCGAAATCTGCAACTGTAAATTTCTCCATCTTCAATTAAAATTTTAATCATTATTACTAAATACCTCATTCAAAGGACCGAAGAAAGAAGTGCTATCAGCGGCTTTTTTCTTAACATCATCATCTTCTTGCTTACCGTCAGTTTTATCCTGAGTGTCATTCAACGGCTCAGACTTTCCGGAGAAGATGTTTGTGCTATTATCCTGCAACAAGGCGTTACTTCTATATACTCTCCCATAACATGCCGGACAACGGACGTATGCCATGAAATTCTGTACTGATTTTTCTGTCAGTTCCTGTCCTTCAGACTTCACGGAATCAATAAGTGCAATGACATCAGCACGCACTTCCGGTTCCAGCTTGTCTATCTCCTGACTGACAATACGGTCAGTAAGCCATCTTGAATACATATTAGCATAATCAAGAACCTGCTGTGAGAATGTCACCTCATTCTGTGAATCATAGTCGAACTGATGGCCACAATGGGGACAAGTTACCACGTTACCTCCATTAATTGCTTTAAGAAGTAGATTCAATTCCATATCATATTGTTTTAATCGTTCTTCCGAATAATCGGTATTCCTGAACGCTTTCCGGACAAATTCAATGGCATCTTTCACCTGCTCCTGTGTACCCGATTTGAGGTTTACAAGGAATGTCTGAGGATTGCTCCCCCAACTTGTTAAAGTAGAATATTCGTACATCTTCCATTCAAGCACCTTACACGGGTCAGTCTCGTCACGCTTGATTGCTTTCACACCGATAGAGTGTTCAAGTGTTCTTCCATTCTCAGCATACAGCTTGTAATCCGCCAATGTATCACGTCCAATCTGCTTCTCAAGATTAAGCTGGCCAACCATGATTAGGTTTCCTTCTTTTTCTTCTCCGCTCAATGGAACGCCAAGCAACTGGTCTGTACGGTGATTCAGAAACCATCTCATCCTGCCGATATTTTCCTTCAACGTCTTGTTAAAGGAACCAGGCATGGAAATGTCGTTCTGTGAGTCTTTCACACCGATACCGTTCACAGCTACCGTTACGATACCCTTCTCATCCACATCATTCGCCTTCGTTCTGTACTGTAGGCTCTTGGTTTTCTCTTCCATTCTCAACTTCACTTTTTGTGTTAAGACTAATTACATTCTTTACTATCTCTCTCTCCTCGTCTGACATCTCGAACAAAGTCTTGTCAAACATAGGTTCTTCGAATCTGCTTTCCTTGATTTGCGCTCGCCAGTCATTGATACTGATGAGTCCGCTCAGGAACTGTTCCTTACATCTGGTATTTATAAGTGTTTTCACTTCCTCTGCCTCTTTCAACCCCTGCTGCAGACAATCCACATCAGAGAAATCACAGTCCAAATAATATCCACCTTCCTCAAGACCAAGAAATGCAGTTAGCTGCTTGCAGAATTTCTTGGCCATCGGTATGATGGTAGATGTATATACAGCCTTTTCCGCGGTTACTTGATTGCTGAATGTTGACTGGTCCTTACGCGGTACCAGAACTGAGGGGATACCGTATGCTCCGGCTATCTGAATAGCATCAGTAAGAGTTTCCTCAAATGGCTGCAACTCACTGATGGTAAGGTTTGTTCTTACGAATGACAAGGGAACGTCACTTAATCCATACGGAAGCCTACGTTGGTCCAGCCCGAATTTCCCAAAATGACTGTCAAGTATTTCCTTCTTTTCATCTTCTGTCATTGCTGCAGTACCGGCTTCATCCTTCTTGTTTGATACCAGGAAACCCAAACCACCACGTTTAACGTAAATCACGTTTCTCGCTTCATATACAGCAATAAGGTTGGATATAGGTTTCAGATGAGCGGCCAACCTGCTCTTTGATTTCAGGAACCCGTTTATTGACATATATTCAGGTGAGCCGTCACGGTCATGCCATATCTGATATGAAGGGATTTCCATCGTACTCACATATCCGTAATTCAGACGGTAACAACGGATAATATCATCTTCAGATGCTATTCCAAAGATTGGACTATTGACACTTCTGTTAGGCTCTACATTAACAAAATCAGCAGGAAGTTCCCAAAAGTTATCACACCATTTCCACTTTGGCTGGTCCTTGAATGTTTCTCCCATCGCTGCACGAAAAAAGGCATTACCAGTGCACAACTTGTAAACGAAATGTGAATATATCAACTCGTTCCAGGACATAAGGCAGTTAGGCTTCGTTAGAATCTGGTTCATTCTCTTGTTCTCCCAGACAACGCTGTCATCCTTTACCTTCTTTAGTTGGAATCCGGAACCTGATATACGTGAAGCAATGTAATCAATGGGAAAGAATACTTCTGGAACAGAACGGAACAGTTCCATGTAATTATGACCGCAAACCAGTGGGGATACGAATAACTCATGCACATCACATCGGTCAATATTACCACCATTTGGCGTTGAAACCGTCTGTGGCTCACTGGCCATTTTCAGACCGGCACAAGCTGGAAGTGTATCCTGTTTTATAATTGTATATCCCATAGTTTATCCTTATATGACAAAGATAAATTATGGGTATATACGATGTCGATTTTGGAAAAATCTTGCAATTCAGACGAACACTGGAACTACGAATAAACAACTATATATCAATTAGTTGCATTTAATAACAAGTTTACCCTAATTTTATGCAAGTGTATGCAATACCGCTCAAAAGGGCACTGGCTCCACTTATATTTTCATCATTGTAGTCAAGAACTTCAGTTATGAATGCCATATACTCATCATTTTCCATACCGGTCTCAGAAAGCAGGAAGTATGACTTGATGAAATCGGATGTAGCAGCTATTCTCTTATCCATATCCTGATATTCCTTCTTAATCCTTACTTCCGGAAGCGTATTTCTCAGTTCCCTTGCCATTTGGTAATATGCAGGTGACGATTCCACGATGTACGTTCCTGCATCATGTGAACATATAACAGACTTCATCTCTTCAAGTGATACCGTTTCACGCATAATTAGGTCAAGAACATGCCATTTTTCACCGCATCTGGCAACCTGACACATATAGAACTTTCCACCAACATTCGGCATGATGTACACTATCTTATGTGAATACTGATACTCGACTGAAGGATTGAAGAATCCGAACACGCTTCTGTCAGAATACATGTTGCGTTTACGACGGCTCGAGAACTGGGAATACTCCTCGTACATGATGTCATGTACAACATATCTCAAAGTATCGGTAAGGTGCCCGTGTTCCTCATAGGATTGTTTCGTTACGCTGTCCTTTATCTTTGTCTTGAGGATTGCGCCATTAGCATCCTTCTGTACGCTCTGGTAGTCCTCGATTGATACCCTGCAACTATCGTCTATGCTTATGCTGAGGCCGGGCAATGATTTCTCAAAAACAGCATTGACAAACTCACCGGTCATGGATACGGACGGGTTCCTTTTACCAACCTTATCCTCAACAATCCAGTTGTCTTTCTTCAATGTTTCAATGAACAGGTCCATGAATGAACGCTTCTCATCGTCGATAGTGTTGGCCGCTTTTGCTGATGCGTCACCATGAAGATAAATTTTATCGTCATATCCAAACTCATGCAGTCGCTTGGATACCAGTTTCGCAGCTCTTCTTGCGCTGTTGTTAGGGCTGTCTGCCGTGGTCTCAGCAATCTGGTACATATCCTTACCTTTGCTCAGGTCTACCTGCCAGTAGCCGACAGATATGTACGGCAATACGTTGCTGTCCACTGAAAGATGAATCGGCAATCCAGGTATGTAACTGTATTCACCGCTGTTCTTTCCTACATTGAACGAACCGAGGAACTCGTTTCCGGTCTTGATTACGCCCCACTCTCCCAACGCATACACGTTGTAGTAGTCCGGGTCATGAATACGGTCATGCTCAAAGTCCATCACACACTGCTCATCGTAGTATCCATACGTTCCATCAGGGGAACCTACAACCCAGAAGTTATTCAGGTATGTTGTCTGGATCACGACCATATTGGGAGGATACTCCTCAATTTCCTTAGTTACAGGATTCACTATTGAGCGCCCCTCGTTCATCTTCAAAGACTTCACCTTTGTCAGCTCTGCCGGTATTATCCGGCCGCCAATTTCTACAACCATAGGAACATCATGCAGTTTCTCGTTGTCAAGCCAGTCCTTCTTTATCCAGTGTGTTTCACTGATAGGGTTGAAGTCGGCAATAATCTGCTGCCCCTTCTTACCACGCAGACGCTTACGTATCTGCTTCAGGTCGGCATACTCAAACTCTGACAACTCTTCAAGCTGAACCCTCTTATAGTTACTGATACCCTTAATCTTTTCCGGATCATCCAAACCGGAGAAATCTATCTTTGCTCCGTTATACAGGCAACGGATTACATTCTGGTTGAACTTGAAGTATTGTGTGATTCCTAACAATGATGCAGCTACCTTATAATCCTCATATATGGTTTTGCTGATGGATGCTCCGACCTTTCTCATCACAAGCGTATTCTCACCGTCCTGCAATGTCTGTATCAGCACGCACTGTGCTACGCTGAAAGACTTGCTCGATGATGAACCACCATACAAGATGATGAATCGAAGTGTGGCATCATTCAGATATTTCAGCAGGTAAAATGCATTCGGATTGAGTTTCTTGTGATTTATGAGCATAAATGTTCTATTTTTTAGAATTATGAGAGTATTTTTTGTATAACCTCCGTATTTTTTCTAATACTATCGTTCTATTTTTTAGAATTTACTCCTCTTCTTGGTCAAAACCTATACGAATCTCATTGATATTTCCACCTTGATTACCTCCGATGGAAATCTGTTGTGGCGCGTTCCATCCGTTCATGCTGGCCAGAAGCTTCGCCGCTTCCACCTTACCGTTGAACTCATAGCTTACCTTACCCTTGTCATTGCTTATCTTCTTCATGGCATTTCTCACACGCTTCGGCATCTGGCTGGGAGATTTCAACTTTATCTTTCCTGTTACAGGATCTACAAGATACAAATCGTTCGGGTCCATCATGACAATATCCATGAGAACCTTTTCCACCTTATCACGGCTAATTTTCGATGCTTCTGCACGTTGGGCCCTCAATTCGTCTATCCTTGCTGCAACCTTGTTACTTGCCAGCATCCGGCTTGCATTGCTCCATATCGTCTCAGGCTGCATCTTTGATGCGTCATAGGCCATCCTGTATGCTTCACTTGCATTACCGTCACAGTCAAGGTAATAATTGCAGAACTTTTCCTGTTTTTCGGTCAATTTCCTCATAGGCTAATGGTTATTAATGCCGACGATGCAGATTACCTGTTTCCGGTCTTTCAGCAAATCGTAGGCTGCTGTTAATGTACTTCCTGTCGTGCAGATGTCATCAAAGAGTATTACTCTCTGTTCCTTAATTGGCCGGAGAAGATAAAACTCAGGATTGATACGTGTCCTGTTGAGGCACTGCATTGCAGATTCATAGAATTTTATTTTCACCCCCTGGGCAATTTTTTGGCAAATGTCAGTGGCGAAATGGTACTCTGTGATGTGCCTGCGCTTCGGTGTGGTAATTATGCACCATTCATCGTCCGGCCGTATCAATGAAAGTATCAGTTCCGTGGCGGATTCCGAAATGACTTCTGCACACTCACCCGAACTCTTGATTTCCTCAAATGGAATTCCATCCTTTGTTCTTGCAAACAGGGATATGTAATAAAACCCGCCCTTACGGTGGATTCTTACTTTAGGCTGCATATTGCATAACCTTTCGTATTTCCTCCAGCCGCGGGCGGGTTTGTCCCAGTCATCAATCCTTATCTTTCTACCTTTCCTCACAGCCAAAAACCTTTGCTATCCCTTTACTGACTGAGGTGTAATTCAAAGGTACTGAAAAAATACCTTCATCGACAGATTGTACAGGATTGTCGAATTCTCTCTTTTCGGAAACACACTGAATATCAACGCCATTGTATTTCCTTACTTCTTCCGCAAATTGAAGTATTGTACAAGATTCAGGATTGACAATGTTTACCAGCTTCTTGTCAGAACCTATCGCATATATCAACCCGTCCACCACATCATCTATGTAGGTGAAGCACCTGGTGTTCATTCCCCCATTATACAGACTGACCTTTTCCGAATTCATGAGAGCATAGAGAAGAGTCCCTTTCCGCTGGTCAGGTCCGTACACGTTATGAAGGCGAACACCAGTCGCATTCCTACAATAAATTGAAGCATAGACTTCATCAAAATGTTTGCTTACACCGTACATACTTGTCGTGTTGCATGGATTTGCCGTGGAAGAGCTGGCATACACCAGTTTCACCCCGAACCGGTTACATCCGTCAGCTATCGCTACGAATGAATCAATGTTGTCACGAAGTATTTTTTCATGATCCGAATTGAAAACACTGGTCTGTGCGGCAAGATGTATAACAGCATCGATTCCACCCCCGGCCAGAAGGCACGGAACGCCGGCAGCTTCAGTTCCACACACACGGTCGATACCGACCACTTCAACACCACGACTTCTCAGATTCTTGCAGAGGGCTTTACCTATAAAGCCTTCACTGCCGGTTACGACAATTTTCATCATCACAGCTTGTTTAGAATTTTACATAAAACATTCAGTATGTTACCCAGTAACATCACTATTATTATCAGAAGTGCTGTATCCTGCTCAACCATCCCGATGGAATAGCAGAACAGGACAGCCACAATCATAAATATTACTCCTTTGGCCTGATAATGTTCCATCAGGACTTGATATTAAGTTCATACTCATATCTGCTTACTGTCTTGTATCCGGTAACAAGTACCCGTTCACCGGAATACAGGCCGGATATGGTATTCTCAATCACATCAAGAGATACACGCTCGTCAAACTTCAGGAACACCCTTCCTGGAACTCCACCAGCGACGAATGAGACAAAATAATATGTTCCACGCTCCCAGTAGAACACATATAGGATGAGAAATGAAACTACCACAGAGGAAAGATAGACCCAACTGGACGGTACATCAAAATCTCCTAAGATTATCAATGATGATAATACCATTGATACAATTGCCCACTCTAACAGATTGATGAGCAGGCCAACAACTTGTTTTTTCTTTGCTTTCATAAATTAATTTTTGCAGGTTAATAATTCAAAATCATACATTTACTGCAGTGCTTCGCATATTTTCTCTATGCATTCAGCATTTTCTTCGTTTAACCATTCCTTGGCCACATTCCACGCAATACTTTTACTCGCTTTGAAATTATCAATTCGAATACTATGGTGAGACAATTTTCCTTCTGTCGGTTTCAATCCGGAATCATGCAATTCACATAAACCGTCTTTGTAGAATGTACACCAGTCTCCTTCTTGTTTGGCCTGTATCATCGGTACGGGCATATCAACTACCCCCATAAGGATTCCTACATACCATTCCGTTGCTGCAAGCCTGTCTTTATATCCGGCTTCGATAAGCCTTAAAACATCTTGCGGAGTACCCAAACAAGGCGTATGACATTGCTGCTTACATAACTTGCATTTACACTGTACCGGTTTGCGGCCGGTTTTTCTGATTATTCTTTGTAACTGAGTTTCTTTAATAAGTAAGCTCATTTTGTTTCCTCCATCTTAAAATCCCAAAAACTAAGTTTTCCTTTCACATTCATAATCGGCTTATCAAATAATACCGCATCCTTCAGTACCCAGTTCCAGCAACCTTTCTCTGCCCAGACTGAAGGATGGTTCTGTACGCAATCGGATATAACTACGCTGCCGATGATGGCACCATTCGGAAGATACTCATTATCTCCGTAAAGTTTATTCTTGTGAGGAAATACTCTCTCTAACTGCGTTTCTGTTAGTGCGCTCCATCCCTCCTTGACTGTAGTCTTTGAAGCATGAATCAACACCCTTTGTCCGATGTACTTCTGAGGACACTTCCAAGTCCTGTTTTCGATGTCTTTGATACCGTGAGCGATTAGGCTTGCCCACGGCTGTTTGATGGATATTGCTTTCATTTCTTATCCTCTAATAATTCTGGGTTATCGAATAAGTTTCCAATTACCTCACACTTACTATTGAGCAACATAGGGGTAGTCTTGGTCGAACTTCCTTTGTGATAACCTACGATGAATGCTCCACACTCAAACTTTACAACCATAGGCTGTTTATTCCCATGGTATCCTTGCTGAAGAACTATATCACCCTCATAAATATCTGTTCCATTTTTATCATACAATCCGGTAAATTGACAGATGGTATCTTCTTCTACGGACAAATCTTTGACTACATAGGCACTATTATCAGTATTAAATGACAGAACATTATCAAAAATAACTTTGTCTGTATAGACATAATCAAGAATGCTGAATTTAGATTCACCTAAATAACCATAAAGCCATTTTCTAGTCTTTTTCGATTTACCTCTGAATTTTATTTTTCTGTTCATATTCAGTCCTCCAATAAATCAAGTATTTGATAAAGAGCAGATTCAAGTGTAGCAACCCTATCCTCCATGTCGACCTTATAGTCTTCGATTTCTCCATCCTCATAGAGTGTATTACATCCCTCATCTTTTGAAGAGGAATATTCGATAGATTTATGACATATTGAAGATATATTATTTAATACTTCGTTTACAGATTCTCCACCTACAGTCACTTCAACTGTAGTAGAAATTTTTGTCTCAACCTTCTTCATAATTATCACTTTCTGTAATACTCAACAATCGTTTTATTCAATGCTTCGATGATAGCAAATGTAAGTGTAACAGGCATTTCACTTGTAACCATCTTCTTTATGTACACTTGACCGTCCCTGTATTCAAGAACAGTATCAAGCTCAATTATTACACTATCTTCTTCCATAACTATTCATTTTGGTAATCATTCAATTTCTCCGAACGATTGGTTTCAATATGGTTTGCAATCTCATCCATGGCTTCATTCCATGGAATCTCACCTAAATGTTTTAAGCAGGCATCCCATCCAACAATGAACGCACATTCTGCTAAATCCTTAGTCATAGGATTACCACGGCTTACTCTTTTTGAGTATTCGTATGCTATTTCTTTTTTCTTGCTCATCACATTTGTTTTTTAAAAAGTTTCTCATTTATACGAATGTACTTGACATTCATATCGTAATTCTTTGCCAGTAGCCAGATACTGGACTGTGACAACTTTGGACAATCCTTATAACAGAACTCCTTGGCGTCACTCTGTCTTTCACCGAAATTCCTCAGTGGAGCTCAGGTACCACATATCAGTACCTGGACAACATATCCTTCTGGAGTATTTGAAACCTGAAACATCATCATTAATCAATTTCAACAAAACTGACTTCAGTTTTATCTTCTCTCTTCTTGTCTTCACAATTACCGACAAAGCGTTTTACCTCCCTGCAATTCTCCATGAATTCATAGAAAAAGCAGTTTTCACACCCTTATTCTTTACGTACCTCCAGTTTTGTCCTTCCTAACTGGAAGGATTCTCCAAGTTTAAAATCTTTCACCATAATTTTTCACAAATGATTTAGCTGAATTATTAAGATACGACTGCCAGCATCCATTAAATCTTGACCATCTAAAACCGTGTTTTTTCAACTCATCCCTTAACGATTGATCAGGTTTACAATCAAAGAATAGCTGTAATCTGTTTTCCGGATAGTTCTCAACAACTTTCACATCACCGATGCAATATTCCTTGTTTTCCATGCTTTTAAGAGTCTTTGCCTTCTCAAGCTGTTGTTTAACTCTTCGAATATTGGCTCCGTTATTCGTAATTGAGCATGAAGCAAATCCAATCTCACCGAAACAGTTAGGCTCAAAAAGTTTTCTTACCTGGCTTTCGGTCAATCCAAGTCCGACAAGTTGTTCATGCTTTTCCAATTCAGTGATTTTCTTTGAACGGATAATCTTGTTTGCAGACTTCATCAGTTCCTGAACTCTTTCAAGTTCCTTCAGCTTGTTTTCCAGCTTCTCAACTGCATTATCATCATCAAGGTAAATAGAAGTGTTGTTCTCCACAGCTGAGGCTTTTTCAGCCCAATATTCAGACTTTTCCGTGTGTTTTACAGACTGTCCCATGGTGTTCCATATTTTCTCACGGTATCGCCTGTCTGCTGCACCGTGTACCGGTTGTCCAAAAGGGATTGCTTCACTCATTTTTGTACTTCTCTCATAGGCATTTCTTGCCTTTTCCGCTGATTTTTCTGAGAGGTCACGGTATCTCTCTGCGCGAACGCGGTTACGTTCATCTCTGTCCATAATATAAAAAAGTTTGGTTTGACTTTTATTTCTTTACATCAGTAAAGTTAGTGATTTTCAGCGATTTTTACAAACGTAAACTTCGCCATTTTACTTGTTTTTTGAGTTTTTATCCATCATCTTTTCCTTCATAAACTTTGCTCAATCAATTCCGGATTGTCGTATATATTACCAATGACTTCCCAGTTAAGTTTTCCGTTCACAACATGATTACACAGAGCACTTATACATTTATATTCAGGGACTGTCATGCCAAAAGCTCCATTATTAAACAATACCTTTCGATAATACTTACGCCCTTTGTTGTCATTTCTTTCACCAATACACATTAAAATGTCACCCTCATAAATCTCTTTTCCGTTTTTGTCATGCAATCCTGTGAACTGGCCTATTGTTCCCTGTTTCGTGAATATCGGTCTATCACTGCAATAGCTTAGATGATGTCCGTCTAAGTCTACTTCATCAAATCCGACTATATGACTTTCGTTCCCAACCTTTACAAGTGAGCCGTAAACCCACTCATTTGTGACTTCTGATTTTCCTCTGAATATTATCTCTCTACTCATGATTCATTCCTCCGTATTAGGTATTAAGTCCTCTTTATATGCCCATTTTAGAAATCCTCCATCCGCTATTACGGATTCTTTATAGTACATCATATTAGGACCATATATTAGCATAATTCCATATTTTCCCAATAGCACTATGATTCTACCATCTTCAGGAATCTCATTTATATCATGCCATACACTGTTGATACGCCAGTCGGCACCTTCCATGAAACCTTTACAGTATGAACCTCGAAAACCTTTAAGGTTTCCACTGTTTACATATTCCTCTACACCTTTAAGTGCAGCTTTTTCTATATCCTCTCTTGTCATATTTATCTTCTTTTCTTGATTTTAATTTGTCCGTGTTCTCTATACAAAGGATTAAATTCCTCATCACAAAGAATCGTATCATATACCTGTTCATACGAATATCCAGGGAAATGTTCTGCTATTTCAGGAATAGTATAGTCTTTCAATATCAGTTCACGACATTTATCACGGTTAAGCTCAACAACTTTGTAAGGCTCATCCTTGTAACGTCGTGACTGCTCACGACGAATTTCTCTCTCATTCTTGAACCATTCCTTAGTTTCTATTACTCCCCAACGACCTAATGTACGTGACAAAGTATTTCGGTCAACATTAAAGTTCTTTGCCAATCTCCGCAAAGGAACACCCCAGTTATATTGCTCGATTACACGTTCTTTAACAGGATCAAGTTTCACAGAGTCTGACAAACGCCCTATAGGTCGGCCTACCAATATACCAAGTTTCATCCTTAGTCTAAGACCTTCCTTTGTTCTCTGCCTTATCATCTGCCTTTCTATTTCGGCTGATAAGCCAAAAGCAAATGCAAGCACCTTACTCTGAATATCGTCCCCCAAAACAAACTTATCTTTTACAGTATAAATGATGCAGCCCTGCTCCATGCAGAAGTGAAGAATATCCATCACCATGTACAGGTCACGACCGAGACGACTTATCTCGCTACATATTATCACATCTTCCTTTTTTACCTTCTTCAAAAGTGGACCAAGGTTACGCTTATCCGGATCTTTTCCTCCGCTTACCCCTTCATCGGTAATGTAGCTGTCTATGTTCCATCCTCTTTCTGATGCAAACAGCTCAACTCCTTGCCTCTGCGAATTAACGTCCTGCTCATCAGACGATACTCTCAAATATCCGTATATCATATTATTGCGTTTAGAAAATCATCGGCTTCCTTGCCGTAATGCTTGGTTACTATCTCTGTTATTGACATGACGTTCCATTCATCAGGATAAGTCTTCTCTATCTGCTTGCCAAATCGTGTGATGTCTATCGTAATATATCCATTTATTAGCGTTAACAAGCAGTCCCTCATGTCCTCCATGCGTATATCCGGGAAAAATCGGTGGAAATCCTCATGAAAACTGAACGTCTCGTTTATCTTGTATCTTTTCCTTCCCATACTTACTCAATTAAGTCAAGCCATGTATTGTCATTCTCCCAAAACCATCGGAAACCACCAGCATGATGACATTTCCCATCGCAACAACGCCTAATATTGCGGCTGCATACTCCAGTCTTGCGTCCAGCCTCATTTGACGATGGATATATACCCGCAATTTTACCATCAAGAATGGCAACTACAGGTTTTGCATTCCACCCAGCAATCACATATCCTCGTTTTAGATTCTTCATTCCAATGCGTTTTACTCTCTTTGCTTTACGCATATCCATGTAGTCACTCCATTTTTTCCCCTTGTTGAAAGGAACATGTCATTTCATGAAACGCCCGTTTACAGCATTGCGCGTAAGACGTTGTGGTGGTATATATAGTTCTCCTCTTCCCATGCTTTCTCCTTTCCACCTATCCCAGCAGCCACCACATGACCGCCAGGAATAGGTAATACAATTTCGTTTTACTCATTTCCATTCATTTTCTTATCCATCCATTCAACAGCATCCTGTATTGATGAAACTTTCTTAATCTCACGTGTTACGCAGAACCTCATGTACTCACAGATAATTTCTCCCACATCATTAAAGTAAATGTTGTATGCTCCAGTGCTATTTGCTCCAGTACACGGTATCTCAAGTTCCAAAGCCTTCAAGGCTTTTTCAGCATCACAAGTGAAGTAAGCATATATATCATGCGAAACCTCCTTGCATCCGGTTAATTTGACAATGTTTGCCATATCACTTTTTTGTTTTTAAATGTTTTCTGTATTTCACTGGTATAAATCGTTTGAGTTCCGGAAGCGAGGTAGAAACAAGATACATCCATGTATCCCATCTTTGTCCTTCATGCTCTCTTGTCGGCAACGAGCAATTTTGGCCGTAACAATTTTCGTTTTTGTTTTCTGCCTTACATTTCACACAGCATCCTGCACATTCAGAGGACAAATGACAAAGAATACAAGCCTGTTCCTTGCTGATGCCATAATCCATATCTAATGATAGTTGTTTATTTATCATTGCCTTTTTCTCCTTTCCACCAATTGTTCTAATCGTTTCTCACATTCTGCACACTCGAGTTTCTTTCGTTCCAGTTTCTCCCGGAACTTAACCAGCTCCTCGTCCGTATTCTCGTCAAAGAACAGATTGTTCTGACGGTTGTGCTCTATGTATTCATTCATCCTGCGTTCTGCTTTTGTTATCTGGGCTTTTGCAGAAATCAGCTTTGAAAGGCAGGAACTCACTTCAAGCGACTCTCCTGAACGCTTGTCGTAGTAGTAGAAAGAAGTGTACACATCATTCCTCGGATGCTGGCATTGCAGTCTGGCCACCCTCCATCTGATTACCCACATTCTTCTTTCGTACACCTCACGCGGAAGGTCGTAGGTGTATAGGATGACAGATTGATGGCCGTGACCGTAGCAGATGCTGATTTGCACCCAATTCTCGATTTTCAGTTCCTTTTCTGATTTGGCCAAATCCTTATCCATCTGGAACCAGTCATCCATACTTTCTTGCTTTCCCATATCATTCAAATTTTAATTCAAGTTGTGAGTAAGGTTCTTTATACTCAGGATTTGAAAAAAGGAAAGCATTTCTAAGCGCCTCTGAGATTCTTTCACTCATGTCCTTAGAAACATTGTTCTTGTCAGCTTCTCTGTTAATCAGCAAGCATCTTTCAAGGCTACCATTGATAGGTTTCTCGTCAATGAACAGGCTGTACTCAGTAAATATCCGGTTCTGACGTTTCCCATCAGCCATTTCTTCATCCGTCTGGTACCTTTCAATCACGGTGTCTTGAATCGTTCTCAGACATCTTTGCCCACGGTCACTTCTGCAACCCTGTGCATCATTCTCGAACATTACGGATAAGGCACGTTTTTTTCGAACATTACCTATTCTAGACCATCCATAATAGACTTTCAGTTTTCCCATATCAGTTCCATTTTTGAGGCCGGTTGTTGATTCTCTCCAAGTAAGCGGCTATCTTCTTCTCCGCATCCTCACCGTTGCGGACGAAAATCCTTGTGTGGGTCTTGTCCCCTGGGACAGCCACATACTTTCCATGCTTCTCCATCTCCTGCTGGTGAGCAACTTTAAGTTCTGTTCCTTTTGGATTTTTTTCAAGGTCAACTTTCTTTGAACCCTCTTCAACACAGCCATTAAGATTCTCTTGGCCATAAACATCTTTTTCCATAATTCTAATTTTTTCGGTTTGACTTTTAGTAATATATGCCACGACAATGCGTGGCATATTATCATACAACACCATCAAAAAGGCCCCTTTCGCGAGGATTAAGTGCTTCGTATTCTTCACGGAAGAATTCCTCTTTGGTTCGTCCCATCTTTTTTCCTCTTCTGGTATGCACATCGAATGTATATGTAGGAATGGGAATAGGATTTCTCCTTACATCTTCCAGCCATTCGTCTGCATTAATCATATTCTTATCGTAAATGAAGTTCTGAAGGTGATCTGCGTCCCTGCATTTACGACAATAGCACAGAAGTATTACTGCCTTGCTGACAAATATTCTACCTTTTGGCTCCTTTGAGGACTTGTTGACAAGTTCGTGTCCTTGCCACAATGCTTCAATTTCAGACGTAATAAGTCCATAGCAATCTTCAGCGGAAATCGTATATAAACGCTTCCAGACATAATCCCTGTAACCGCTTGTCCACAACTCAAGAGCAAAATATCCGGCAACTGCAGTGTCAGCCCGTCTTATAGCCTTCTGCATCGCTGACGACACCTCAAAAAAATCATATCCTCTAACAGTTCTGATAATCATAAATCATTGACATTTATTATCTTACATCAGTAAAATTAATACAGAATGACAAGTTTTGCAAACAGAAACTTCGCCATTTTACGCCATTTTCAATACTTGAACTTACACGTTATATTGTACTGAACAAGCTGCTTGGTCTTGTCTTTACCGTTATTGGTAGTTCCCTTGAGATTGATGCTGTCGTCGAAATGTTTCTTTATAAGCATTATCGACCTCTGTTCCTCAGCCTGATTCCTGAAGGCTGCCAGTCCTCCGGAGTTGACGAATGTGGATTTCTGCTCGAAGTTGTATCTTAGGTCAGTAAGTATTCTTCTTTCCTTGTACTTCATGTAACAGGAAATCCAGAAATCCTCCTTAAGCCTGAGCTCTTCATTCCACCATGTATTCTTGTTGTAAAACACGCCATAAGAACATCCGGTTATCATCTTTGACAACGATAGAAATGCAGTTTCATCGTACATGACCGGAGATATTCGTGCAGTAAATCCGAACAGATGCACATCCAGCATCTGAGCAATCTCGGCAAGATTGAATATTATACGCGTTATCTCGTTCTTATCCTTAATCCTCGACGGTTCTCCTTTTTCTACACATATAGATTTGCAGGCGTGGACATCATCGTCAAGCATGAACAGATTTCCGAAATGCTTGGCCATCCAGTTACGTTTGGGGATGAGTCCTACAACATCGTCCGGATGAGTGACTATCTCACAATCTGGATTGAACTGTCTGTATAGGTCCGCCTGGCTCTCTGCCACACAGATTATCGGGTCGTTCACCAGCTTTTTAGCGAACACCCTGTCATGTCGCTTATGACTTGGTATTACGATTCTCAATTGCATGGCGTACATCCTTAATATCAACTACATTGCTTTTGCTCACTTTTCCGGTCTTGTAACTCTGCATGTGCTGCATGTCAAGTGCTTCACGTAACCAGTTGCTATCCACTTCACTAGCCGACATAATGATGAATAGCTCATATTTTTCATCATACTTGGGTATAAGTGGATAAACAGCAGTTTCATCCGTTATGGCTTCGAAACGCTCCTTGAATTCGTCCTTTTCAGGTTCCGGAGCAAACTCAATACCCCAGTCCTGAAGTTCAGACTTGTCCCAGTCGTTCATCATCACGTCCATATCATTCTCACCGAATGACACGTTATCCTTTGTCGCATATTCACGCAGCTTCCTTACAGGAGTCTCAGGATTTAGAACCTTGCAAGGAAGTTCCTTGTACCCAAGTTCCTTGCAGGCCCTAAGTCTTAAATTACCGCACACTACAATGTATCTTTCTCCTACAGGATAGACAATTAGTTCACGAAGATTAAGCATCTCAGGACTGTCCTCTATGCTTTTCTTCATTGCATCATAACGGTAATCCCTGAAGAACCGGGGATTTTTCGGAAGGCCATCAAGCTGGCCCTTGTTGAAATCCAGCAAACTGATCTGGATTGTTTTGAAATCAAATTCTGTTGTCATATACCAACTATTTAAATCAACAACACTAATAATCAACATCACACAATAGCCGGAACATCACTTAGTCAACGCGGTATGAATTAAACTCAACCTTATCCTTCAATAGTTGTTCGATGTCATTGCATCCTATCTTCTCAAGATAGGTAAGCGTAGCTATTATGACATCTGCGGCTTCTTCCTCACGTTCACTCCAGGATGGTATATGATTGCTTCTCTCCTTACCAGCTTCAGCAAGTTCCCTCCATTCTGACGATATGGCCAGCACTACGGCTTTAGGAGAAGTAGTTTCTGTCATTTTTTTTCGCTTCAACGCTATATCAAAACATCTTTTTGCAAGTCTGTTTAACGTAATCATAATTATCTAAGTTATTGTTATCGGACTATATATCAATTAAGCAAATGATTCAGGGCGAATGAATTTTCTCCATAATGGTTGTTAAGGTTAAACAAAAGAGGAGTCTAAATGACTCCTCCGTATTCTAATTTACTGCTCACTTTCAAGTTCCTTAAGTCTCTCATTCATCTTCTCTTCCTTCTTGGAGTATGCACTTTTGAGTTTTGAAGTCATCTCATTGTACTTTTCAGGATATTGCTCGCTGAAAAGCATATTCTGCAATTCCTTCAACTGACTGTCATACATTACAGAAGCTTCAGATAATTTTGTACGAATAAATTCTCTGTACCATCTGTTTCTATCCTTAGCATTATCTGTAACATATTTCACCATATCCATCTGACCTGTTTTCAGTCCTATTGAATTAAGGAACTGATACCCACAATTCTTCAACACCAACACATCCAAAATCGTCTGCTCGTTCAATGTCATTCCATCGGATTTGCTTGTATAGTCAGTCATATCATCTGCCCATTTACGCATGGTTTCAGTTGCCTTCTCAACCATGAGTTCCTTATTGCGCTTAATCTTCTGTCTGATATTCTCTGCCTCAATCTGCTTTGATACAGTACAAGCACCTTTAACAGATGAAGATTTCTTGAGATAATAAAAAGAAACCTTGAATTCAGGTCTTCTATAATTAAGTACCTCAATACATCTATACAACTCATTATTTTCGAGCTTCTCTGCAATCCTTTCATCACCCTCATTATACCAGCATTGATGGTCGAATACGTTATCATACACTACCTCAAAGCCCATATCATTGTACATCCTAACTGCATCTTCCTTTCTCTTCTTCTCATTTTCATTATCCCATGATTTTGGAGATTCAATTAGAATGACTGATTTTCCGAATGTCAGCGGCTCTCCCTTTTTAACAAGATTGTCAGCCTCCTTCATGACACGGTATTTGACATATTCCTGCTGCTTCTTCTCGAAACATTCACGATTAATGCACTTCTGTTCCTTTCCTTTCATTTCATAGAAAAGGCACCCATGATTTGCCGTATTATTGATGCATCCGGAACATGATGGAATCGAATCACTGAAATTATCCTCAGAAAAGAACTGTGCCTTATCAATAACACAGAACAAGTCATCAATATATTCCTTTATATCAGATATGCTTGCAGCACTCTCACCATTCACGTTCTCATTATAGAATTCTTTCTGCGCATCTATATCGAGTTTAGCCAGCAACATTGCTCCTGATATTGGGATAAGTTCCTGTCTTAACATATCTATAAGCTCAGGAATAAGCCCTTTCAGCTTAACTCTGTCCTGAATGAATCTGATTGACTTACCGAATCTGACAGCAATGTCCTCAACCGCATTTCCGTTTTCAAGAAGCAAGGAAAATGCTATCGCTTCCTCAACAGGATCTACATCCTGGCGCTGCAAATTCTCTGTTATCATAGCGTCGAAAGCCTGTTCGTCAGTCATTTCCCTTACTATGCAAGGTATTTCATTGTACTTGTCAGATTTTTTAGCCAGCATATTCCATGCTCGGAAACGTCTTTCACCGCATACAATCTCGTACCTCGGTTCTACAGATACAACCTCGCCGGTTTCTTCATCAATATGTGTTTCTTCATCGCTGATTTTCCTGACTGTGATAGGCTGTAACAAGCCCTGTTCTTCAATATTCTGAGCGAGTTCCTCAATCTTCGCTTCATCAAAAGTTTTACGAGGATTCATAGGTGACGTCTGTATGAGCATCACCGGAAGTTTTTGAATTTCTGCCATAATTTTATATTTATTGGTTTGACTTTTAGTTTATTACATCAGTAAAGATAGTTCAGAATGACAAGTTTTGCAAACAGAAACTTCGCCATTTTAAAGCCATTTTATTATTGAGAAGAAATGACGTCTTGCAGTCTCCTCGAAGGCTTCAAGATGCTCCGGAAGCACGGACACGTTACAATGGCCGTTCAATGTAAGATGGATATTGCGCCACCCGAAATGGCAGCATATATCATCCTTCCTTTCAAGTCCCTTCTTGCTGAACTTTATTTCGAAGTGCTTCTTTTTGCTCATACTTTTCAAGCATTTTTCTTTGTTTCTCCAGGCTTTTCCGTTTCATGAAGGCAAGCGTATCATTGGACCTATTCAAGGCTTTCTGTGCTTCCTGGTCACCGTTTGCCGCCTTTTCCTGCAACATTCTTCGGTAGTCCTCATAGTACAGACCGTTACTTTCAGCTTCATTGAGCTGCTTATGATCGTTGTAGGACAATATGTCAGCCCTTGCACACCTTTCCCGGTTATACTGACGAAGCCACCCCATAATTACAGACCCATCCAGACGATTATATATTTCTCCATACTTTCCTTTCATTCCATTCCTTAGTGCCAGCTTCATATCATCGACTTTAAAGTACGGATATTCCTCTATTATCATGTCGGTGGTAAAAGCTACCTGCGTATCTTCCATTGTGTTCGAAGCATTAAAGAATGACACGACTTCTTCCAAAAGTAAAACGACTACAGCACGTGCCCGATTTTCTCCCCACTCCTTCACAAGCATTCCAAGTGATGGTTCAGATGATGCGAACACATCATCCACGCTCTTAGGTCTCAGAGCCTGTAAGTATTGCTTCGGCAAGGTTTGCAAGACGGCTAACTGATTGCTTTCTTCCGATTGGGTTACTTGTATTTCCTTTTTCATCATAATTTCCCTCCAAAATTTTCGTGAAGTTGGACGCCTTGAATATCCAGTCAAAATCGCACTTCCAGTTTCTGTCATTACACCCTAAAAGAAATGGACTGGCAGCCACCTTCTTCAATACGGTGAATACAGTTTCCTTGTCGTACTGGGCTATTCTTGCCTTGACAGCCTTGCGCCTTGCTTCGGTCATGTTCACGACCATTGACAATTTACCGTTGAAAGTAGTATTGAAGTATTCCTGCAATCTGACAAAATCAACATGCTCTATTTGCGGATGAGGATTCAAAGAAAGCTCGTCTTTCTTTGTATCTCCTTCTGGAGATATTTCTTTATTATTTTTTTTACTTTTCTTTTCTTTCCTTTCCTTTACTTTACTTTGTGTACTTTTTGAGGAAGAAATCATCATTTCTTCGGAAGAAAAAGCTATATCTTCGGAAGAAATGATGTTATATTCGTGAATTTCATTATTTCTTCTACATAAATCGCATATCTTCTGGTACCTTTCTTGTATTCCTTTTGACGTCAATATTTTTTCAGAATCATACAATTCCTTAGAAAATAACCCGATTACCAAGCAGCATTTAATGACCTCACGTATATACGCCTCTTCAAAGCCCGTTTGTTCCGATACAAAGAAAGGCAACTCTTCATCCCACCTCATGTAATACCCTTGTTTGTAGATATTACATAGCAGGAGAGCATATACTGTAACAGCCTTACCACCCTGGTATTTGATTAGTTTTCTAATTCTCAAATCTTGAAAAAAATCAATATCAAAAGGGAAATAATCAAGACCAATCTTCTTATTTCTTCCCATATTAATGTTTTTGATACGTTACAAAGCTAAGTTACATTCAGAACTCAATCGGAGTTACCTCATATTCGATACGTGGTTCCTTCTTGTCGATGAACTTCTGAATGTCTATTTGAACACAATATCTGTCATTATCAATCGTCTTGGTCTGCTGCAGGCAATCAAGAAGAATCTTAAGAGAATTGTCCAGATCCGGTCGGTTACTTGAATAATATATCTTTGCTTTCAGCTTGAAATATCCCTTTACCATCCTACCACGTTCCGGACACTGGATATAGAAATTCTTTTCATATTCAGTAAGAACCTTCTGTTTGGCCAGCTTTGCATGACCACCGACATTTACTATCTTATAACAGTTACTCTTACTTGGTATCTGTCCTCTTATCACATACATAAGCTATAGTATTACATTGGTTAATCGTTTTCCGTTAGTCTTTATCATCCACTTTCCTTTTTCCGGCTGCTCAATCCTCAAATCCTCTACCCTACCGAATGTTTTAATATTTCCACACAAATCAACAACCCATCCTTCCTTCCCTGGGTATGGACGGATAACACGACCTATCATCTGGTAGTATAAAGCAAGTGACATCGTAGGCCGGCAAAGAACGATTGTATCCAACTCCGGGTAGTCAAATCCAGTAGTGAGGACACCGCAATTAGCGACAACCTTTATCTTTCCGGACTTGAAGTCTGACAAGATCCGTTCACGTTCTTTCTTAGGAGTCGTTCCACTGACCACTGCACTGTCTGGTATCTCATGGGTTAGCATTTCAGCTTCCTTTACAAACCTCGTGAACACCAGTATTCCACGTCTCGGTATTCCACTCTTAGGAGCCAGCAGCCTTCTTACCATGCTAATCAGATAGCCATACAGGTCAACACGTTCAAATTCCTTTGAAAGACTCGCTTCATCGAAGTCAGCACCGGTAGAATTCCTTCTGACATTCACAAGTTCTATTTTTGTCAAGTCATAATACTTAAGTCTGGTTAGGAATCCTCTTGCAAGCAGTTCGCTCACCTGACAATAATAGATTACGTCCGAAAAAACTCTCGGCCTTGTACGCGTAAGGAACTTTAGCATCGAACCGTTCATCGTGCTGCACAATCTGTAAGGAGTAGCAGTAAGTCCGATAATACGTCTCTCAGCAGCTGCGAAGAAATCAGCATACATTCCTTCTGTCGGGTTAACCAAATGGCATTCATCAATAAGAATATACCTGAAATGCTTGAAATCTTCCATGTGATTATATACGCTACCGATGGTGGCGAAGGTAATTCTGTTTATATCCTTTCTCTTGACAGAGGCAGAATAGCATCCGGCATCAAAGATTCCGTATGTCTGCAACTTTGCGAAGTTCTGTTCCAGGATTTCCTTGTTAGGCTGGAACACCAGCAACGGTTCATTCAGCCTTGCTGCTATGTCAGCTATGATGAGGCTTTTCCCGGCACCGGTAGGCAATACCATAAGATAATTTCTACCGTTTTTCAGTTTGTAGTGTGATATAGCTGCATTACTGGCATTCTGCTGATAATCTCTTAATTGAAACTTCATATTCTGATTATTCCTTTATGAACTTTTTCATGACAGGAAGCGCACAGAGTGACAAGGCAGTCAAGGTATTCAAGTTCCTTTCCTACGATTGATACACCATTTACCTTATATCGTTTGTGATGCACTTCCAAAGGATAGCGTGAACCGCAAATCCTGCACTTATGCCCATCCCTTAACCTCACATTCCTTGCAACCTTTTCCCAATATGGATTGTTAAGAGAACGTGCATAATTGGACTTGCGGCCACGCTTATGCTGCAATCTACTCATCACCTACAGCATCATTGAATTCTTCCTCTCCCATCACTTCTCCATCATCGTTGTCTGGAAGCATGTCATGTTCTTCATCAAACTCTTCATCAGAAGGTTTCTCCGGAGCAGGGAAATCAAGACCGAACAGTTCCATCATTGCAACCCTGTTCTTATCTTCCTGAGCCCACAATGATGATTTATCGTAGGATGGAATCTTTTCAGATTTGGCCAGTACGACCTTACCGTTAAGAATGGAATAATACAGGAAATACCCATTCAAAGCAATACGGAATGTCTTTGTAGCCGGAAGTTTCTTTTCCTCCGTTCCTTCCTGTACTTTTGCAGCGTAATCCTTAATCTGCTTGCTCAATGAATTCAACCTTTCCTCAGCATCCGTCTTGATGCGTTTGGCTTCCTCCTTAGCATTCAACAAAGCATTCTCAGCTTCAGGAAGCTCATGCTCTACAAGCTTGCAGTATTTCCCACGAAGGTCCGATTTCTCCACATCATCCATGTAACGCAGCGCCATCTCGTTCTCAGGGAACAAAGCATTGAAGTGTTCATTCACTGCCTTAAGGATGTCTTTCTCACTCTCAGCGTTCTCAAAATGCAGTTCCAATGGAAACTGTTCCCGAACTGCTTCCGGAAGAACAAATTTCAGTTCTTCCGGTTCGTAATCTTTAATTATTGCCATATTAATATTTGTTTTCGTACTCGGCTGCGAATGCCGAATAATATTTGTCTGTAGGTAACGGTAACTGAATACCATATTCTGTCATTATATCTGTCTTGACAGCTTCGAGGAAATGGGACATTTCCATAGTGCTGAGATTCTTCGTTCCTCTTGCAAGTTGAGTCTTTTCACCTTTAGGAGTAACAACCATCTTTGTAAGGAACTTCTTACAGTATAGGTCATGTATGGTTTCAACTCCTTCCTTTGTGCTCCAGTATGCTTCACCAGTGAACTCACGTAAGGCACCGCCAACACACCTGAACCACATCCACATGAGTGCGTTCTGGTCAAGACTTCTCGGTTTTGTCTTTCTCTTTATTGTAAGAGTGTACTCACCATTGCGGAGAAGGCTGAGCATGAAATTGAAATCCTTATCCATCGTAGCCTTCCCGTCCTTCTTGATTATCTGCGCTTCCATAATTATCTATATGGTGGTGGAAATGGAAGTCCGTCACCATCTACATTTGGTGGGAACTGCTGGTATTGCGGTTGCTGTGTGTATTGTGGTCGCTGCTGGTACTGAGGTTGAGGCTGCTGAGCAGGCGGTTGCTGTACTTGCTGTGGCTGCTTGACTACAAGCATTTCCATGTTATCTACGAATATCTCAGTTATGGAGCGTTTAATCTGCTTGTTGTCCTCATAACTGCGTGTCCTTATCTTACCCTCAACATATATCTTATCTCCTTTGTGGAGATATTTTTCAGCCACCTCTGCAAGACCTTTCCACATCACTATGTTATGCCATTCCGTCCTGTCCGGCACCTGAGTTCCATTCTGTAATGTATAACCCTTTTCAGTTGTTGCCAGAGTAAACTGGCAGACTTTAGAACCGCCATCGAGCGTTCTCACTTCCGGGTCCTTACCGAGATGCCCGATTAACTGTACTTTGTTAAGCATCTGTATCCTCCTTTCTTAATGTAATTCTTATGGATGCTGCTGTTTCGGTCTCCTTGATGTACTGTTTATACAACTCGGGATGCTCAGATTGAAACCTCTTAGTGTCGAAAGATTTCTTGATTCCTGCAGGTGTTATGGTAGCTTTCAATACACCTGTGTCCCACGACTTGACATCGTGTTCAACCATTGCGCGTTTCAACGAATCCTTGAAACCGTCAATGAACGGCTGTATTCTCTCAACTTCCGCTACAGCTTCAAGATATTTGTTTATCACGTCCTTTGGCAATAGCTGTACTTCATCCTGCTTGTGTTCAAGTGCAGTTTCAGTATCAAGGTAACGTGTTCCCTCAATCTCACACTGCAACAGCCTTTTGACCTCCACGTCAGATTTTCGGACAAGTGGAATAAGCTCTGACTTTTCATTGTAAAGCCATACACCGTACAGTTTAGAAACCTTCAGCTCAGGATTCTGCTTTTCGAACAGGTACGCATATATTGACAACTGCCATTCGAGGTATTCAATATCCGGCTTATACGTTGTCTTGATGTCGGCAAGTGCTATAGTGCCATCCTTCTCCCAGACACAATCAATGTTTGAAGCGAAGTGCTCTTCATCTGATACAGTGTATTCATTGTCAAGTGCAGAATAACCGGCACCAGTACGTATCATAATATAACTGACTGCCTCCTGGCTTTCAGGCTCAAATCCTGTAACGTCTGCAAACTGGCAGTCATGATGAACCTTTGTTCCCCTTTCTGCAGCCCTTTCTAAGACGAACTGAGGAACATCCTTATACTTATCCGGGAACAACTGTCTCTTAATCATTCCCGTTATTCCTGAAAGCTGCTTGTCGCCCAGGAAATATGTGTGGTTCTCTTCATTGAAAACCACACCTGACTTAACTAACTCTATCATTTTGGAAATCTTTTACACATTGTTTGAATCTCATTCTTAAACTCAAGATTGTTTTGCATAGCAGCGTATTTTTTCCACACAGCATTAACTTCTGCTCGACTCTTACATACCTTTACTTCATCAATCGCTTCCTTTAGCTGTTTACCAGAAAATACACTTGAATTTTGCTGAGTCTTTTCAGACTTCTTTTCCTTTGGTATAGGGAACTGGTATCTTATCACACCATTGTTGTCTACAATGATACATTTACTAACCTCTCTGTTCTCGTCATACTCAATCTCACTTACAGAGAACTTAGTATAAGTAGAACATTTTCCCGAAGTGCTCTTAAAGATTTCGTTTGATTCAAGTTTTACCCAAATAAAAGGTGCCGAGTAAAGTTCCCGACCAATCCCCCAGTTGAATCCGGCACGCTTGAATGCATCGGAAGCCTGACCTTTCTCCTTTTCCGTATTGGATTCAGTTCCGACATCCTGCTTGCTCACCCATTCCTTTTTCTTTTCATCGTAGATTGATATGGTGCAGAATAGGTTTCCGTTCACAACTTCGTGGTCTCTCTTCCAGTTCATTGGTCCGAACACCTCATCAAGAAGTCTCATATCCACACGGGCATCCTTGTACAGCAACAATGTGCATCCTTTCTCATTGATTGTACCTATTCGGCATTCAATCTCGTTTGCTCTCAGGGTTCTTATGTTCACAATTTTGTCAGAAAGTGTCTGTTGCACTTCTTTTTCTTCCTGTTTTTCTTCCTGATTATCTTTTTCAGGAACGTCTGTTTTAGCTTTTCTTTCAGCCATAATTAAAATATTAATGGTTTGACTTTTAGTTCTTTACATCTGTAAAGGTAGTTCAGATAGTCAAGTTTTGCAATCCGAAACTTCGCCATTTTTACGCCTTAACCTTTGTTCTCATTATGATAAATAAAACCCTGGGGCGTATTCCCCAGGGCACATCACACACAATCAATCCTTTCCGATTTCGCGTTACCTTTCAGATAGAGTCAACGGCTAACCGATGCCGCGCGGATGAAACCCTGCGCTATCTTCGCCCTACTTTCGGATTCAATAACGGATTTCTTTCAAAGGTTTGTGGTACCGGCAGGATTCGAACCTGCAATGCTTGGCAATCTTCACGTCTGATGCGTAGAACGGTATGATTCGTTTTACATTGATGCCCTGTTTTCATAACATCATAACCAAGTCTACTAAGAGTTGTCAGCGTCTACCAATTCCGCCACGATACCATAGAGACCGAAGTTCCGACACGGTGCCATTGGCGTAACCCCGAATAGGCTTTCGGACTAAAATGACTATGAAAAACACACACCGGAACACGATGTAAATTGTGGGCACTACGGGAATCGAACCCGCATCTTCGACTAACAATAGAGATTTCTAACACTAACAAACAAACATGGAATGGAATTATGCCGATGTTCTACCATTAGACCAAGTGCCCATGGAAAAAATAGTACGGACGACTTTCACAAGCCAGTCCGTACACCAAGAAATTAAAACGTGTAAACATTTATGTAGAAAATAACCACCTTCACAGGCTTTTAGACTTATTCCTTTTTTTATGTCTCTTCTTGTACGAACAGTACCTTAACACATCAGCACCATTGCAGAACCATTTTCCGTTCTGACAATCTGCCTTCTTCTCAGCACGTATCTTACCGCTCTCAACAAGCTTTTCCAACCGGTTCTCGGAACCGACTATTCCTGATGCCTGAGACTTGCTGAACTTTATTCCTTCCATTGCAAGAAGTATGTTCTCAAGAATCATTCCTGCTGTATTATCTGACAATATTGTAGTCATAAACTTCCCATTTAATTCGAACACCATCAGCTAACACGCGTTACAATTATTACTCCCTTTTCACGATCTGAAATGCAAGTCCATTTCATACCATTACGTCTCTCCTTATCAAGACGGCAAGTTATCGTATTCATGACCGTAATCTTCTGGTCAATATTGAACACCTCATCACTGCCAACATTCATGTTACGAAGGGTAGCAATAACAGGTTTTCTTTCAACTACTTTTTCCATATCTCCTTCCACGTTACAACATTCAATTTAAACGAACACACAACAAATATTACGCATACAAGCGTCCAGAATCCCTGCAACTTTCCCTGAGTAGAAAGTGCGCTGTACAACAAGCCCAAAGAGCAGGATGTTACGGCCAATGACAAGATAAACGGTGCCAGTATTTTAAAAGACAATATGGCAAACCAGATATATGACAAAATTCTCATAACAACTAAATTTTAATTCGCTCCGAGAGACGGATTCGAACCGCCACCTGCACCAAAAATCCTTATGCCCTCAGACTGGTGCCGTTCTGCCATTAAACAACCTCGGAATGTTCCCTCCGAGATTTTGTAATCATGGGATTTTTCCGGAGGGATTTCTTAATTTTACGCTGTCAAACTAAAAAATTAAGAATAATGAAAAAGTTTATTACTATTGCAGACACCAACGGCAAATCGTGGTGTATTAACACTGATGCAATTATCAGCGTAGAAGATTTAAGAGGTCAAACCGCTTTTTATCTCAAAGAAGGCAAAGCACCAATTATCACTAACCTGAAGTTTGAGTCTGTTGTTGCGTTGCTTGACGCTCGTTAAAAATCCGTATATTGCGGTAAATAGGAATGGATAGAAACCTTATTATAAGTGTCGTTCTGTCTGTTCCTATACAGTCCTGCAAAACCTTGTCTCCACACTTTATATCACCGACAACCTTATCGACGATATATTCTTTCTCAATAATCGCTTTCATTTTCAAGTGAGTTAATCAGGGCTGGAGAAGGGAGTCGAACCCTTACATCAACGATAATCATTATTGCATTCATCTATTTTTTATAACCCAGTGTTGCGCTCTACCGTTAAGCTACTCCAGCTATATCATATCGTAAAACCTATTACAATAGGCCGAATTGCTACAATTCTACACTCTGTCGGACCGCCCGCTATCCACGGTGAATTACTATACCATTCCGGTATGTCCGTCAGCCAAAAGATGTCAAGGAACTCTTCTCTATTGTTCCCGGATAGGCGGTCAGGCCACACCGGGATGTGATTTGTCAATCACCGAAAACACTCATTCTCATCTCTTCCTTGGAAGTGAAAAGTTCTTTCTCGGAATAAGTTACAAATGCTTCACTGGAACATTCCTTTCCTTTTGGAACCACCATGTAATAGTAGTTCGTCTGACCTCCATCCGTATCCACACAGATATTGATGCTCCTGATTGTTTTCTCTTCAGCCTTCATTCCTATAAGTGTCCATACTTTCTGTCCTGGCTGATACTTGGTTGGTTTAATTTCCATAATGGTTTTGACTTTTAGTGAGGTTTTTATTACGCAAATTTGTATCTCAAATAATCGGCTTCACTTGCAAAGCCGGGGTCAACGCTGCTGAAATCATCATCATTTTCAATGTGGCTTTCAGCAACTTTGAGTTCATCTTCAAGAAAACTTATGAAATCTTCCTTGCTGTCGTCTGTATTGAAGTAAGATTGCATCTCTTCTTCTGTCATAGACTTTGCTTTTTCGATGTCAGCTTTAAGACTTTCAGCTTCATTTTCGTAGAAAAATTCATCAGTTTTCATTTTCAATTATTCGTTTTAATTTCTATTTTTGTATGTGTGATTGATTGTATTGCAAATATATCGCTATTTGACGATATATACAAACGTGTGAATATTTTTATATCGTCATTTGACTATATTTAACGTTTATGTAGAAAGAACTATGACAAATATTTTAGAAAGAATAAAAGAATTCATATCAATCAACGGTTTAACACCCAGAGCGTTTGCCATAAGAATAGATTTTAACTATTCAACATTGAATAATTACCTCACCGGTAGAAGAACAACAATAGACTTGGAACTTATAAACAAAACCTTGTCGTCATTTGACAACCTTTCGGCAGAATGGCTTCTTCGCGGTACTGGAGAAATGGTGCTGACATCTGAACAGCCAACTGCTTCAAACGAAAACGACAGATTAATCAAGCTGATTGACACAATAGCCTTCCAGCAGGACACAATCAACAACCTGCAGAGAAGAATCAAGGAACTGGAAGCGGAACTGATAATAGCTAATAATGAACGTAAGATAGGATAATATGGGAAATTTTATTCAAAACCTCGCTAAAGGTTTCATCAGATCTGCTGTAAACCAAGTCGGCCGAGATGGTGGAAAGATTATAAGCAACCAGATATACGGTGATGCTCACTCCACTCCATATAGAAATACGTCTTCTCAATATACGAATAATGAAGAAGTAATTTACAAAGAAGTTTCACCTGATGAAGTCAGAGAGAAAGCAATAAAAGATGGCTACACACCTGTTTACAGTCAAACTCACTGGATAGTCAAAATATTGTATTTCATATTCAGCACATTTTGGCTGGCAATTTTATTTAATGGTTTACCAATACTTGCTGCAATACCATCAGTGATATTGCTTTGCAAAGGTGTTAGCAAAATCATAAACAAAAACGAGATTAAAATGCAAAAAATAGCTTCTGTTGCAGTATATAAGCCAGACAGGAGATACAGAAATGGAGAAAGACTGGTAGGATACACTAACAAAAAGTTAGAGATTAAAGTAAAATCATCAGAAGAAGAAGCAAAGGAAAAACAAGCAGTTGGCAATAGCTATGTGATAATGGCTATCATATCCATCATAATTGGTATAGTATATAATACATAGCACAAGTTAGTAGCAAGATAATTAACAATTTATGCTATAAGTATAGTTCCAGATACGATAATATTCTACAACAATAAACACTAAACACAAAATAAAAATGAAAAAAGAAAGAATTTTAGAATTAAAAGTTTACAAACGTAGATATAAACTTAAAAAAAGGAATCAAAAACCAAGAAAAAAAGCATTGGCCGGAGTTTTTCCACGTATCAACATAAAAGTACAAACCAATCTTTTATCTTTTTTCCGAAAAAAAGGTTTTATAAATAAAGACTATATTTCAGATAGAGTAATTGTTCCCAAAATATTCTCTTTTGAAGAGAATAGCGATGACTGTATAACATTCTTTAAATGCCTAATGTCATCCTATCTGTTAACAGATAAAACTACCATTGCAGATTTTAATATATGTGAAAGAATTGATATTACAAATGCAATGTTGTTAAAGATTATAGTAAGAGAACTAATTGAGACAAAAGTACGATATAACAATAGATTTTATAATCCTACAGATAAAGAGATTAAATACAAAAAATCAAAATGCAATAAAGTAAACAGGTCTTTATTCGCTCTAAAGTTAGTAGACAATATAGGAAAGAAAGAAGTAGAGGATGTTAAACCTGAAGAAGGTTTCCTATATTTAGGACTACAAACAAACTTGGCAAGCAAGACCTCATACAAAGAGAACAAAAAAGGAGCTGTTTGTACTATAGTCAGAGAATTTATAAATGAATCACTGGTGCAATCAAACGCAATCCTAAATGCTAGTGGTATTCACAAAATAGACAAACTCTTATCCGAAATTTTTAATAATGCAGAAGATCATAGTACACATAATGAATGGTATGTTGACGGCGTTTCTTTTAAAAATATTATTGATGGAGAACCTATAATAGAACTTAACTTAGGAATATTAAATTTTGGATTTTCTATTTCAGAAGGTATCATTAATAATGAAAAGAAAAACAAAGAAATGATGACAAATATAAAAAAATGGTATAATAAGCATTCAGAATTGAAAGAGAAAGTAGGATCCAAACTAAATAAAGATGATTTATATACATTATATAGTCTACAAGACGGAGTAAGCCGTTTAAAATACGAGGATGAGAGTCGAGGACACGGGACTATGAATTTCATCAGGGCATTTATAACACTGGGGTCATTTGGAAAAGAAAATCCAGACTACAAACCTCATTTAAACATTATATCAGGAAAGACTTGTGTACGTTGTGATAATGAAGTAGAACCATATGAAGAGAACAATAACTACTTCTTATCGCTAAATAAGGAAAAAGATATATCTTTATTACCTGAAGAGAATTACCTTAGACACATGCAGGAATATTTTCCAGGTACATTCCTTGAAGTTAAGATATATCTAAACAAAAAATATTTTAGTAAGACTTTAAAAAATAAATGGAATGAAAACAATAAGGTTAACCCAAGCGCATAGAGGACCAAATAGCACTATGTTCACAGGTAGAAAACAAGGGTATCAAGTAAGAGAAGAATTAAAACTTAACCAATGTGATAAAGATAGAGAAGAATATGAAATATCAGTACCTGAAGGAACAACATCATTCAACCCATCATTCTTCTTAGGATTATTCTATGAAAGTATATGTAATCTTGGAGGTATAGACAATTTTCATGAAAAGTATAAAATTACTTTTGAAGATGAAGACCCAGAAGTCATAAAATGTCTAAAAGAAGATATTGCAGACAATGAAAGACAAGCTGTAATAGAATATAACAATAGAAAATAGTTTATGGATAATTTACCGTATATTCATTTCAAGAATGATTCGTTAATGAACCAATCTTTCATCTTTGCATACCAACCTTTAGATAGCTTATACTACGACAAAAGAGAAGATGAACTAGAAAGGCTTGAAAAGATTATAAGTACTGATTTTTATGCAAATGTAATTTCAACATTAGCAATAATATTAACTATAGCCATATTCATAAGACAAAATTATATAAACAACAGAGATAGAAAAAAAGAGACAAAAAAGAGTTGGTACATGTCTGTAATAATACAACCCAATCTCAACAATATTGATACATTCTATAATCAAATACATCAACGAATTAATAACAATATTAATTCGTTGAAAAGAATTAATGACGGCAGATTTATACCAAGACAAAAGGCAAGAGCTAATAGAGCACTTAGAGATTTAAGAAATGATTTTCTTGACAATTTTGTTACGATTATACAATCATACGATAAATCTCTTGCTACAAATATAAATAGAATAATAAACGATTTACAGGATTTATGTTCAAATCAAATTGACAACTATTCAAATGCAGATATATCCCAAATAAAAAAGAGAATATATGAAAATAGAGCCTCACTAATAAGCCTCCTATATGATGGGATAAAAGAAGAAAAAGAAAAGTGGTATAAAAGAATCTTCAAATGGAGAAGACAGTAATAGTATTCCACTTTTATTCCAGTCGGCTAAAAGTCAACATTTATAATTAATTGATTTTCAACGGGAAGTGTCACATTCACAAGATTAAGTCTAGTTTAGTTTTTGTGTTGTGATACTCCTGCTGAAAGTGTTCAGCAGGAGTATCTTTTTTTCATCTGTTTCAAACAAAAAATATGTTTATTAACAAAAACGGAGGAGAAGGATGTTAAAAAACAACAACTCCCACAGAATGCATATTCTTACAAATTGTATGACAGAATTCAGGGAATATCAATCAGTTTATGGGTCTGCAGACTCAGTCGCCACTGGGGATGAGACTTGATATATTCTACGACCTCTTCCGTATTCCGACAAGAACAGGGTTGCAAAAAATAAGAAGAAGCCTTTAGTTGAAGATAAGGGGATACATCCTGTCCTAAAAAAACCACTTTCACCTCATCCATACGACGAACACGTAACGAGGCACCTAATTTTGGAGAACAGGTAACCCAGTCAATCGACTCAGGAAGTACACATGTGCCATTCGTTTCAATGCAAACATATTTTCCAGCCTTATGCAAGGCAGCAACTAAATCTTCATCCACCCAAAGTCCCGGCTCACCACCTGTCAAAATAACTGTCTTGCAGGGATACTGACAGACTTGTTCCAGTATCTCTTCATCGGTCATCATAACTCCTTCCTCATGACGCGTGTCACAAAACTCACATTTTAAATTACATCCCGAAAAACGGACAAAGACGGCAGGTGTACCCACATGGAAGCCTTCCCCCTGAAGGCTATAGAATATCTCATTAATCTTTTTCATAAATCACCCGATTACCTTCAGACTCACACACTTCCACCTTTACACAATGGGGTATCTGCTCACAAATCCATCGGGCTATATTTTCGGCCGTAGGATTACAAGGAAGCACATCGTTCAGGTTCTTATGGTCAAGCTGCCCTTTTACCACTTCCTTTATATGCGTAAAATCTACCACCATACCATCTTCATTCAATTGCTCTGCCTGGCAATATACGGTGATAATCCAATTGTGACCATGCAGGTTTCCACACTTGCTCTCATAAGAAAGTTTCAGGCGATGTGAAGCCGAAATTTCCATGCGTTTAATTACTGTATACATAACTTTTTGATTTTTAAAAGATTAAAAAACACTGCATTTAATGTCACCTCAATGCAACGACAAAGGTAAAAAGAATTATCTGATAGAAAAAATCCATTCGCAAAGATTTGACACCCACGAAATCTCACAAATTTTAATAAAATCCACAACAAATATTTTTGATTTTCCAACCAATACAGTATATTTGTATACACATTTTTGATATACGAATGACGGAAGAGGACAAAAAACTGTTACATACTTTCGAAGGCAAACTCAGACAATTGCTGTTTCTTTATGAAGAGTTGAAAAAAGAAAACCTCTCATTGAGAAATGAAATTGACAGTAAGAGTGCAGAAATAGCCCAATTGGAATGTAATAATAAAGAATTGGAAGCCAAGTATATCAACTTGAAAAACGCCCGCATACTCAGTATCAACGACAATGACCTCCGCGATACGAAACAAAGACTGGCGAAACTTGTGCGTGAAGTCGATAAATGCATCGCTTTGCTGAATGAATAACAATGCGGTAAAGTATATACTTTTATGGACGAAAAAAAGAGATTTAATCTACTAATTGACAACGAACGGTACCCTGTGTCCATACTCCCTGCGGAAGAGGAAGCTTACCGGGAAGCTGCCAAACAGATTAACTATAAACTGAATAAATATCGCAGTGCTTTTCCTGAATTCAACAGTATACAACACTGGAAGATGGTGGCACTTGATTTGGCGTATGAAAATATATCCATGAAAGGAAGAAATGACACCCGACCTTATATGGAAAAACTTAAAGAACTGGAAGAGGATATTGAAAGATGTATCCAACCTGACCGGGGCGAAGGTTTATAGAAAGATATTATAACAGGAAATTCACGCATAAGCTTTATTCGAAGGGATTTTCCCAACGGATGAGTTTATGCGTTTTTTATTTATATACTTAAATTAATTATAATGTTGACGACAGTAATACTAACAATTGTGGCCTTCCTGGTGGGAGGGGCATTGTCGTATGGATTCTTTAAGTACGGCTTAAAGACAAAATATGACACAATTATCAAAGAAGCCGAAACTGAAGCTGAAGTAATCAAGAAGAACAAGCTTCTGGAAGTAAAGGAAAAATTCTTGAATAAAAAAGCGGATTTGGAAAAAGAGGTTGCCCAGCGTAATCAGAAAATCCAGCAAGCTGAGAATAAGTTAAAGCAACGCGAAATGGTGCTCAACCAGAAGAACGAAGAACTTCAGCGTAAACGCAATGAAACAGAAGCTATCAAAGAAAATCTGGATGCTCAGCTGGTAATTATTGAAAAGAAGAAAGAGGAATTAGATAACCTTCAGGCACAGGAAAGAGAGAAACTGGAAACAATCTCAGGCTTGTCGGCTGAAGAAGCAAAAGAACGCTTGGTGGAATCACTGAAGGAAGAAGCAAAGACACAGGCGCAGTCTTACATCAATGACATCATGGACGATGCCAAGCTTACTGCAAACCGTGAAGCGAAACGTATCGTAATTCAGTCTATTCAGAGAGTGGCTACTGAAACTGCCATTGAAAACTCTGTCACTGTATTCCACATTGAATCGGATGAAATCAAAGGACGCATCATCGGACGTGAAGGACGTAATATCCGTGCACTGGAAGCCGCTACAGGTGTAGAAATTGTAGTGGATGACACACCGGAAGCAATCGTACTTTCAGCCTTTGACCCGGTACGCCGCGAAATAGCACGTCTGGCTTTGCATCAACTGGTAACTGACGGTCGTATTCACCCGGCACGTATCGAGGAAGTGGTAGCAAAAGTACGCAAGCAAGTGGAAGACGAAATCATTGAAACAGGTAAACGTACCACAATCGACCTGGGTATCCATGGATTGCATCCTGAACTGATTCGTATTATCGGTAAGATGAAATACCGTTCTTCATACGGACAAAATCTTTTGCAGCATGCACGTGAAACAGCTAACTTGTGTGCAGTAATGGCTTCGGAATTAGGTTTGAACCCGAAAAAAGCTAAACGTGCCGGATTGCTGCATGATATTGGTAAGGTGCCCGATGAAGAACCAGAATTGCCACACGCACTGCTGGGTATGAAATTGGCTGAAAAGTATAAAGAAAAAGCAGATATCTGCAATGCCATTGGTGCACACCACGATGAAGTGGAAATGACCAGCCTTCTGGCTCCTATCGTACAAGTATGTGACGCTATCTCTGGCGCACGTCCGGGAGCACGCCGGGAAATTGTAGAGGCTTACATCAAACGTCTGAATGACCTCGAACAATTGGCCATGTCTTATCCGGGTGTAACCAAGACTTACGCTATCCAGGCCGGTCGTGAGTTGCGTGTCATTGTAGGTGCAGATAAGATTGACGACAAACAGACAGAAAGCTTGTCAACTGAAATCGCCAAGAAGATTCAGGACGAAATGACTTATCCGGGACAAGTTAAGATTACGGTTATCCGTGAAACCCGCGCAGTCAGCTTCGCAAAATAAATAATAAAAAAATCCGGAAGTTCATTCCGGATTTTTTTAGGGACATTCAGTAAATAGTATAAAATTAGCCAACTAATTCATACACAAAGTATTGCGAATTAGTTGGCTTTTTTGTATCTTTAGGTATTCCCCCGAAAATAAGGTTTGGCAGCCAAAACGGGGGAAATACTCCAACTAAGATATGGCTAAGATACAAAATATTTCAGAAATTCACCCTACTTTGGGGTTTACAGAATTTGATGTTCTGGAAAAATACCGTAAGAGTTTTAATGAGAGTGAGCTTGGCAGGCTTCACTCAGTGTTTCCGTTTGATCGTATGGCAAAAGCCGCAGGCCTGTCGGAACAGCGACTGGGACGCAGGAATATCTTCAGCCCTGCGGCGAAGATTGCCCTCATGGTCCTGAAGGCGTATACCGGATTCTCCGACAGACAGCTGGTGGAACATCTGAACGGCAACATACACTATCAGATGTTCTGCGGAATCATGATAGACCCGTCCTTCCCCATAACCAACTACAAGATAATCAGTGCTATCCGTACTGAGATGGCATCCCGTCTTGACATTGAATCCCTCCAGGAAGTGCTGGCCTCACACTGGAAACCATATCTTGAGAACCTTCACGTGTGCATGACTGATGCCACATGCTATGAAAGCCACATGCGTTTTCCGACAGATATGAAACTCCTCTGGGAAAGCCTCGAATGGCTCTACAGGCATATCTGCAGGCATTGCTGGGAACTCGGCATAAGACGTCCCCGCAACAAATACAGGAATGTGGCGGAGTCCTATCTTTCCTATTGCAAGAAAAGAAAAAGGAAGGCTTCAAGAACACGGATGCTCAAGCGTCGTATGATCAGACTTCTTGAAAAACTCCTCATACAGAGGGATGAAATTCACCGGGAGTACGGAGCCTCACTCCGGTATACCCAGGATTACCGGAAGCGTCTTTCCATCATCAGAAAGATTCTTGTACAGGAGAAGGAATTGTTTGAAGGCAGGAAGGTCAATGACCGCATCGTCAGCATCGACCGTCATTATGTACGTCCAATAGTAAGAGGAAAGGAAACAAAGTCCGTCGAATTCGGTGCCAAAGTCAATATTATACAGATAGACGGGATATCATTCATTGAGCATTTCTCATTCAAGGCATTCAATGAGGGAATACGACTGAAGGACTGTATCCGTATGCAGCAGAAGCTCATGAATGTGAGGGTAAGATGTGCGGCTGGAGATTCCATATATGCCAACAATGCCAACAGAAAGTACTGTACAAAATATGGGATATCCACTTCCTTCGTACGCAAGGGAAGGGCGGCAAAGGATGAGCCCTTGAGGAAGATGCTCAGAAGTGAACTCTCCAAAGAAAGGGCCACCCGGCTTGAAGGAAGCTTCGGTACTCAAAAGCAACACTACTCACTCGCAAGAATAAAGGCCAGGAACAGGAAGACTGAAATCCTTTGGATTTTTTTCGGAATACATACGGCAAATGCCGTACTGATGATAGACAAGGTCACGAGCAGAACAGCTAAAGCGGCATGACATGAATTTACAGACAGGAGCAGAAGAGGTCATCAGACTTCTTCCGGAACGTCATGTCCAACAGATAGGATTATATGAAAAAACACAGAAAAAGGGCAATAATAATGGCATATAAAGTGATTATACTCTATCGACTTTATATGCCATTTTACTTTTTAGGGACATTTACTGAATATCCCTTTTTATGTCCTATACTTTCAAATAGGGTGTCAACACTTTCTCCGCACAGGCATATCCTTCTTCATATAATTCGGTCAGTTTCTTAATATCCTTCTCGATACGATTCACCACCACTTTCTTTTCCGGCCGAATCGCTATGATACGTCCTTCATCTTCTAACTTTTCGACCATCTCCAACTGCTCATTGTACACCGCACAGCGTCGGCTAAGCACTAACCTCAGCCGAGGATAACGGCGATAAATGAACCGGGGAACCCGGATGTCTTTTTCAGTCTTACGATAGCCTCTGTTACGAGTGAGGACTACTACATTCTTTTCATAGCCCTGACTCATGGCCCGCAAGACAGGTATAGAATCGACAATACCTCCATCGAGCATAGGACGCCCATCTACATACGTAATCGGACAGACATACGGAAGACTGCTTGAAGCCTTGGCAATATCCACCAGTCTCCAGCCATCCCGGTTTTCTTTCTCTTCCAAATAACAAGCTCTTCCCGTCACGCAATTGGTCGTTACCATCTCAAAACGGGCAGGATTATTAAAATAGGCTTGAAAATCGTAGGGAAGAATCTTGGTGGGAAACAAATCATAAAGTAAATGCTGATCCAGAATACTATGCTGATACCAGAGATATTTCAACCCGATATAATGATATTCTGCCAGCATATCAATGTTGCTAAACTTTGCCCGCCCCCGCTGATGGGACATATACGACAATCCGTTACAAGCTCCTGCTGACACACCTATCACATAAGGGAACTGCATGTGGTGATCCATCATGAAATCCAAGACTCCACAAGTAAACACCCCTCGCATACCTCCTCCTTCGAGAACCAACCCTGTTTTTTGCAAATCCAGATTCATACGACCTCAGTTTTTAAAGTAATCTTGGTAATTGCAAATATATGTTTTTCCATTACAACGCAGCCATTTTTTCTATTTTATTTACTACATTTGCAACATTATTTTCACAAACATTACATCAAAAAGAAATAACTATGTTTGATTCTCTTACTTATCAAAAACGTCGGAAAGCGCTGCGGGAAAAGATGAGCAACGGCATCATTCTTATTTTAGGAAATAATGAAGCACCGGCCAACTATCCCGACAACACATACAAGTTCAGACAGGACAGTTCTTTTGTCTATTTCTTCGGACATTCACACCCGGGGTATGCCGGCATCATCGACATAGATAATGACAAAGATTATTTCTTTGGCAACGACGTCGACATGGACGACATCATCTGGATGGGTCCGCAGCCCAGTGTAAAAGAACTGGCTGCACAGGTGGGAGTCGAGAAGAGCTATCCCTTCGACATGTTGAAGGAATTTGTGGGAAAAGCCATCGCTCAGCGAAGAAAAATTCACTTCCTCCCTCCCTATCGTTATGACAACATGATGCTACTGGAAGATTTGACAGGTATCCGGGCATCCATGACCAAGAAACACGCTTCTCTTGAACTGATTAAGGCAGTCGTATCGCTGCGTTCAGTAAAAGAAGAATGTGAAATCGCAGAAATCGACAAGGCCTGCAACGTAGGATATGAAATGCATACGGCTGCCATGCGTCTGTGCAAACCGGGAGTATCCGAGCAATACATAGCCGGAGTGCTTGACGGCATCGCTTCCTCTTACGGACGAATGGTTTCATTTGCCACTATCCTTACACAAAACGGACAGACCCTGCACAATCACGACCACAGTCACATCTTGCAAGAAGGCAGACTGATGCTGACGGATGCAGGAGCCGAACTGATGAATTATTACTGTTCAGACCATACCCGTACAATCCCTGTAGGAGGAAAATTCACCAGTCGCCAGCGTGACATCTACGGCATCGTACTTGCCTGCCATGACAAGGCACTGGAACTGGCACGTCCGGGAGTGACATACAAGTCGGTACACCTGGAAGTATGCAAGGTACTTACAGAAGGGCTGAAAGGACTGGGCTTGATGAAAGGAAATACTGATGAAGCTGTAGCTGCAGGTGCTCATGCCTTATTCCTGCCACACGGATTGGGACACATGATGGGACTGGACGTACACGACATGGAAGACTTAGGCCAGTGCTACGTGGGTTATGACGAAGAAGTGCAACCATCCACTCAGTTCGGGCTGGCTTCGCTCCGTATGGGAAGAAAGCTCCAGAAAGGTTTTGTCATTACTGACGAACCGGGATGCTACTTTATTCCGGCCCTGATTGACAAATGGAAGGCAGAAAAACTGCACACCGATTTCTTGAATTTCGACGAAATCGAAAAATACAAGGACTTCGGAGGTATCCGTCTGGAAGATGACATCCTGATTACCGAAAACGGTTCCAGATTCCTGGGCGAAAAACGTATCCCCATCACATTTGATGAGGTAGAAGCCATCATGAATGAATAATCACGTATTTATTAACCCTATAACCATAAAGATCAAAACAATGAACAAACTGATTTTAGTAGCTGTTGCAGGACTCTGCTTTGGTAACATCTATGCAAAAAATCCGAAGAAAGACAAAGCTGAAGAAGGATTCGTATTTACTACCGTAAAAGAAAACCCTATTACTTCCATAAAGAACCAGAACCGTTCAAGTACATGCTGGTCATTCTCCAGCCTTGGATTCCTGGAATCAGAATTGCTGCGTGAAGGAAAAGGAGAATTCGACCTTTCTGAAATGTTTGTAGTGCACAAAACCATGGAAGACCGTGCGGTAAACTATGTACGCTATCACGGAGATGCTTCATTCTCACCGGGTGGAAGCTTTGAAGACATCGTTTTCTGCTACAAGAACTACGGTATGGTTCCTCAGGACGTAATGCCGGGTATCGAATACGGTGACTCACTGCCTAACCACAATGAACTGGATGCGGTAGCTGGAGCATACGTACAGGCTATCGGAAAAGGAAATCAGAGCAAACTGAGTCCGGTATGGAAAAAAGGCGTCACAGCCATTTACGATACTTACCTGGGAGAATGTCCGAAAGAATTTACTTACAAAGGAAAGACTTACACTCCGAGAACATTTGCAGATGAAGTGCTTGGACTGAATATGAACGACTATGTATCACTGACTTCTTACACACATCATCCTTTCTACCAGACATTCAGCATCGAGGTACAGGACAACTGGCGCAACGCATTGTCTTACAACTTGCCTATCGATGAGTTGATGGAAGTGATGGACAATGCCATCAACAACGGATATACTTTCGCATGGGGAGCTGACGTCAGCGAAGAAGGATTTACCCGCGACGGTATTGCCGTATGTCCGAATGCAGAAAAAGGAGCCGAACTGACTGGTTCAGATATGGCACACTGGCTGGGTCTGAGCAAAGCAGACAAACGCAAAGAACTGACCAGCAAACCGCTTCCTGAAATTGAAGTGACTCAGGAAATGCGCCAGGTAGCATTCGACAACTGGGAAACTACCGATGACCACGGAATGCTTATCTACGGTATCGCTAAAGACCAGAACGGCAAAGAATACTACATGGTGAAAAACTCATGGGGATTAAGCGGCAAGTACAAAGGTATCTGGTATGCATCTAAAGCTTTTGCCAAATACAAAACCATGAACATCCTGGTTAACAAGAAAGCAATCCCTGCACACATCGCAAAAAAATTAGGATTCTAAGGTCCTATTATATAGACTAATTATAAATAAAAAGCGGCTCGTTCCATAAATTTAAGATGGAATGAGCCGCTTTTTTCTTTCTTTTTACTAATTTTACGGATTGAAGTGGATAAGAAGATTTTATCCAATTACAGGTTTTGCCGATTTGATTACTGCAACAAAGTCGTGCAGACTCACAACTGGCAGACTGGCAAGGCCTCACCCGAAAAGAGAAAAAAAAGAAAAAACATATATAAATGAACTACAAATGGAACTATCAACCTCCAACACTTCAAGAAAGAGAAGCTGCCAGAGCCCTCTCCAGAGAGATTGGCATCAGTCCTATTTTATGTAAGCTACTGCAGGAAAGAGGTATCCATTCTGCCGCAGAGGCCAAACGGTTTTTCCGACCTCAGCTTAATGACCTCCATGACCCGTTCCTGATGAACGACATGGACGTGGCAGTGGAACGCCTAAACCTGGCCATGGGACGAAAAGAGCGTATCCTGGTGTATGGAGATTATGACGTGGACGGCACTACGGCTGTCGCCCTTGTTTTCAAATTTCTTCAACAGTTCTACTCGAACATCGATTATTATATCCCCGACAGATATAATGAAGGGTATGGTGTGTCAAAAAAGGGAGTAGACTATGCTTACTCCACCGGAGTAAAACTGGTCATCGTACTGGACTGTGGTATCAAAGCAGTAGAAGAAATCAGCTATGCCAAAGAAAAAGGCATCGATTTCATTATCTGCGACCATCATGTGCCCGATGAGGTACTTCCTCCTGCTGCCGCCATTCTGAATGCCAAGCGTCCGGATTCTACGTATCCATACGAACACCTGTCTGGCTGTGGAGTAGGATTCAAGTTTATGCAAGCTTTTGCCCAGAACAACGGCATCGAGTTTCATCAGCTTACCCCCCTGCTCGATTTGGTAGCGGTCAGCATCGCATCCGACATTGTACCTATTATGGGGGAAAACCGTATTTTGGCCTATCACGGACTGCGTCAGCTCAATGCCAACCCCAGCATCGGACTGAAAGCCATTATTGATGTATGCGGACTGGCAGAAAAAGAAATTACGATGAGTGACATCGTATTCAAGATAGGCCCCCGCATCAATGCTTCGGGAAGAATTCAAAACGGAAAGGAAGCGGTCGACTTGCTGATTGAAAAGGATTTTGCGTCTGCATTGAAAAAGAGCAACCGCATCAACAGCTACAACGAAACGCGTAAGGACCTCGATAAGAACATGACAGAAGAGGCCAATAAAATCGTGGATAACCTCTCCGACTTGTCTGAAAGAAGGTCTATCGTGATTTTCAATGAGGACTGGCACAAGGGAGTCATCGGAATTGTCGCTTCGCGTCTGACGGAAATCTACTACCGTCCTGCCGTAGTATTGACACGTACCGAAAACCTGGCTACGGGCTCTGCACGTTCTGTTTCCGGTTTCGATGTGTACAAGGCTATAGAACATTGCCGTGACCTGCTGGAGAATTTTGGCGGGCATACCTATGCGGCCGGTTTATCCATGAAGGTGGAAAATGTGCCGGAATTTACCAGACGGTTTGAAGAATACGTGACCAACCACATTCTTCCGGAGCAAACCAACGCGACCATCCAGATTGATGCACAGCTGGACTTCAGAGACATCACTCCGAAATTTTTCTTCGACCTGAAGAAGTTCAACCCATTTGGTCCGGAAAACCACAAACCTGTTTTCGCTACCTTGAATGTGTACGATTATGGTACCAGCAAGGTGGTAGGGAGAGACCAGGAACACATCAAACTGGAGCTGGTGGACAACAAGTCGAACAACGTCATGAACGGTATCGCTTTCGGACAAAGTTCACAGGTGCGTTACATCAAGACCAAACAGTCGTTCAACATCTGTTATACCATTGAGGAAAATACCCACAAGCGGGGAGAAATCCAACTACAGATAGAAGATATCAAGCCCAGTCGAAGTTAGCGACTCATGACTGACTACCGAAAAATCCTGAAACAATACTGGGGATATGACAATTTCCGAGGCATACAGGAAGACATTATCCGCAGCATAGGCGAAGGCCGGGACACATTGGGACTCATGCCCACAGGGGGTGGCAAATCCATCACCTTTCAAGTGCCTGCCCTCGCCCAAGAAGGGTTATGCCTGGTCATTACCCCTCTGATTGCCCTGATGAAAGACCAGGTGAGAAACTTGCGCGAACGGGGCATCAAAGCAACCGCCATCTACTCCGGCATGACGCGCGAAGAGATTGTCATCGCATTGGAGAACTGCATCTTCGGCAACTACAAATTCCTTTATGTATCTCCGGAAAGACTGGACACCGAAATTTTTCAAATTAAACTCCGCAGCATGCACGTCAGCCTCATCACTGTGGATGAGTCACACTGCATTTCACAATGGGGATACGACTTCCGCCCTGCTTACCTGAAAATAGCGAATATACGTCAGCTACTCCCGGGAGTTCCTGTCATCGCACTGACGGCCACTGCCACTCCGGAAGTGGTCAGCGATATCCAGCAACGCCTTCAGTTCCGCCAGGAAAATGTGTTCCGCATGAGCTTTGAGCGGAAGAACCTGGCCTACGTGGTACGTCATACGGAAGACAAGGAAAGTGAACTGCTCCACATCCTGCAACGCGTCGACGGGTCGGGAATTGTCTATACCCGCAACCGGCAAAAGACGAAAGAGATTTCCCAGTTCCTGAACCGAAACCACATCACGGCCACTTTTTATCATGCCGGACTCAACGATGAGACCAAAGATTCCCGACAAAAAGCCTGGCTGAAAGGAGAATTCCGTGTAATGGTAGCCACCAATGCCTTTGGTATGGGAATTGACAAACCGGACGTGCGCGTGGTTATCCACGCCGATGTGCCCGACTCGCCCGAAGCCTACTTTCAGGAAGCCGGACGAGCTGGAAGAGACGGCATGAAAGCCTATGCCGTACTGCTGTTCTGTGCCCGCGATAAAATCACACTCAAACAGCGGGTTAGCGACACCTTTCCCGAAAAAAGTTACATCCGCAAAATCTACGAAGACATCAACTTCTATTACCAAATGGCCATGGGAGACGGAAGAGGCTGCACTTTCGCGTTCAACATCGATGAGTTCTGCCGTAATTTCAAGCATTTTCCCGTACAGACCGACAGTGCCTTGAAAATCCTGACTCGCGCAGGCTATCTGGAATATACTGATGAGCAAGACAATGCCTCGCGCATCATGTTTACCATCACCAAGGAAGAACTGTACCGCATCCGCGAACAAAGCGAAGACACAGAAAAACTGCTTCGTATCCTACTGAGAAGCTACACCGGACTTTTCACAGACTATGCTTATATCAGTGAAGATAATCTGTCGACCCGTTCGGGACTGAGCAAACAGCAAATCTATGAAACCCTGCTCTCGCTGAGCCGGCAGCATATCCTGCATTATATTCCCGCAAAAAAGACACCTTATATTATCTATACGCGCGAAAGACAAGAAACGGAACGCGTTTATTTAAGTAAGGAAGTCTACGAAGACAGAAAAGAAAGCTATGTACAGCGTATCAACGCCATGATAGAATACGCAGAAAGTGAAAACCGCTGCCGAAGCCGGATGCTGTTACGCTATTTCGGCGAAAAGAACGAACACAATTGCGGGCAATGTGACGTATGCCTGCAGCAACATCAGTCGGGACTAAAGTCGGGAGAGTTTGAAGCCATCAGTCAGCAACTGCAAGCGTTACTGAAAGAAAATCCGCTTTCGCTGCAAGAGATAAAGGACAAAATGCAAGTGCCTGAAAACCATCTGATGAAAGTGGTATCCTACTTGGTTTCCGAGGAAATCATCCGGCAAGAGAACGGTTACCTGAAATTCTAACCTACTCATTATAAACCTCTTGTTACTTCTCAGTACTTCCTAGGCAGTACTGAAGTACTTCCCCGAAAGTATTCGAGTACTTCCTTGAAAGTACTGGAGTACTCCTTCGGAAGTACTGAGAATTTCCCCCTCCGCTTTCAAATGAAAGCACAGGTTTCTCTCGTACAAAATAGTCAAATATTTTACTACCTCAAAAAAAGGAGCTATATTTGTAGCTGGATAACTAAAAAAAATCACAATATAAAATGAAAGAAGGAAACGAGTTCCGGGAACTCATGATACAAATTTTCCGCACTCGCATGGCCTTTCGACGTGCCATGCAACGCACCCTAAAAGATAATAATGCCGGCATCACCTTCGAAATGCTTCAAGTTTTAAGCAGTCTCTGGCATGAACAGGGTATTACCCAACAGGCACTGGCTGAGCGTACAGCCAAGGACAAAGCCTGCCTGACCAACCTGATGAACAACCTGGAAAAGAAGGGATATGTCTACCGGAAAGAGGATACGAATGACCGACGCAACAAGCTGGTATACCTCACTCCTGAGGGGGAAGCACTTAAAGTCCAAATTCGCCCGATTCTTAATCTGGTATACGCCAATGCAGAAGAAATATTGTCTACCGAACGAACGGCAAAGATATTATCTGAATTAAAAACAGTACAAAATGTCCTTGAAGGTTTCTAACATCATCCGAAAACTGATTTTTACAGGTAGTCTGTTTTGGGCTGTCTCCGCACAGGCACAGCAGGACTCTTTATTCTTGTCGGTCGAACAACTGTTCGAATCGGGCATCAAAAGCAGCCTGCAATTGCAAAGTGACAGCCTGAAAGAAAGAATGGCCCATGAACGGAAATTGTATGCCAAAACCGGCCTGCTTCCTGACCTGGAAATAGGGCTGAAAGGAGGCATCATCGGTCAGCCCGTGGTCTTTCAGAACGGACTTTCCAGCCCCACCTACCCTGATACTCCGGACTGGTCGCAGAATTACACGGTCGACTTTAACCAGCCGCTTTATCAGGGAGGAAAAATCCGCCGTTCCATCCAAAAGGCAGACATTGAAACCGAAATAGCCAGACTGCAGCGGATGACGAATCAGGCCGACATCAAATTGGGATTACTCAACCAGTACCTGACGCTTTTTACCTTATTCAAACAGCATCTTGTACTTACCCGTAACATCGAAGAATCCGAACGTCGCCTGCAAGATATACGTCAAATGAAGAAAGAGGGACTTATCACCAACAATGACGTATTGCGCAGCGAAATGCAACTGACCAATGACCGGCTGTCTTTGCAGGAAACGGAAAACAGCATTCACATCGTGTCGCAGCAACTGAACCTGTTGTTAGGAAACGAACGTAACCCGATTATTACGCCCGACACGACACTGCTTCAGCAAGCTACTCCGCTGGACAGTTACGACGACTACCTCCTGTCAGCCTACGAGCAGGCACCAGACATGCAACTGCTACGCAAGGAAACCGAACTGGCCCAGAACCAGATAGAGATAGACCGTGCCTCACGCAGGCCGAACATCAACCTGTATGCGTCGAACACCCTGGCCCGCCCCATCACGCGTACCATGACCGACTTATACAACAATAACTGGAATATCGGACTTTCCGTGTCATATCCGCTCTCCTCCTTATTCAAGAACGGACACAAAATCAAGGAAAGCCAGCTTCAGGTTGCCGTACAAAAAAAAGAAGAAGAACTGAAAAAACAACAGCTGCAGATGGATATTTACAACGCCATCCTGCGCCACAAGGAAGCCTTGCAGGAAGAAGAAGCTTGGGAATTGTCGGTCCGCCAGGCACAGGAAAACTACCGCATCATGCAAAACCGTTACATGAACCAGCTAGCCATACTCACCGACCTGCTGGATGCCAACTCCGTATTGCTCAATGCCGAGCTACAATTGACCTCTTCGCGCACCAGAATCATTTACACCTACTACCAGCTGCAAAAAGCTTGCGGAAGATTATAACTTCACTAAACTATAAAGAATATGACGCTACAAGATACACACAAGAAACTCCGGAAAAGAAGACTGCAGAACATCCTGCTCAACTTTCTATGCATTCTGATTGCCGGCTCCGGACTGATATGGGTGGCCAATTACTTTTGGAAATACATTCATTATGAAATTACGAACGACGCCTTTATTGACCAGTACGTAAGTCCGCTGAACATCCGCGCTTCCGGCTACATCAAGGAAGTACGCTTCAAAGAACATCAGTATGTACATCAGGGAGATACACTGCTGATACTGGACAACCGTGAGTATCAGATAAAGGTGAAAGAGGCGGAAGCTGCCTTGCTGGATGTGAAAGGCTCCAAAGAGGTACTTCATTCCGGGATAGAGACTTCACAAACCAACATCGCCGTGCAAGATGCCAACATTGCCGAAGCGAAAGCCAAACTATGGCAGCTGGAGCAGGACTACCGCCGTTTTGCCAGACTGCTCAAAGAGGAATCTGTGCCCGAACAGCAGTATGAGCAGGCCAAAGCGTCTTACGAAGCAGCCCAGGCCCGCTATCAGGCATTGTTAGAGCAGCGAAAAGCGGCTCAGTCGCAGTTCACTGAAACGACCCGACGAACCACCAGCGCAGAAGCAGCCATCTTGAGCAAGGAAGCCAGCCTGGATTTGGCCCGTCTTAATTTGTCATATACCGTACTGACAGCTCCGTATGACGGTTATATGGGACGCCGAACCCTGGAACCCGGTCAATATGTACAGGCAGGACAAACCATCTCGTATCTGGTTCGGAATACGGATAAATGGGTGACAGCCAATTACAAGGAAACACAGATTATCCATATTTACATCGGACAAGAAGTGCGCATCAAGGTAGACGCCCTCCCTGGAAAAGTCTTTCACGGCACTGTAACGGCCATTTCGGAAGCCACCGGTTCCAAATATTCGCTGGTTCCTACCGACAATTCTGCCGGAAACTTTGTCAAAGTACAGCAACGTATCCCCGTAAGAATTGACCTGAAAGATATAACTCCGGAAGAAATGAGCAATCTGAGAGCCGGAATGATGGTAGAAACTGAAGCCTTACGCAAATGATGACCATGAAACAACTCGACGTCCCCGTACGCCAATGGGTTCCCGACTGGTTGGGGATGATATGTATCTTCTTCATCATCCTTCCCGTAACCATGCTGAACGGCTCCTACACCGGCAGTATGCTCGAAGTATCCAGTACCTTGGGAACCAATACAGAAGACATCACCATGGGATACTATGCTGCTTCGGCCGGAATGGCCATAGCCTACCCCATCGTACCCAAGGTACTTGATGCCCTTTCATCCAAGTTTCTGTTACTGACTGACCTGAGCATACAGTTCCTGCTCAGCTGGGTATGTGCCCGTTCGCAGAACATTGACCTGGTCATCATCTGCAGTTTCTTCATCGGCTTCCTGAAAGGATTTCTCATGCTTTGGTTCATCCGAAGAGCGACCAAGATTTTCAGCCCGAAAAATGTACGAAGTGAGTTCTACTCCTATTTCTACCCGTTAGTATTTGCCGGAGGACAAGTATCCATGATTGTCACCGCTGAGCTGGCCTATCACTACAACTGGCAATACATGTATTACTTCATGATGATGATGCTCATGGCATCCATTCTGATTGTCATCGTCTGTTTCCGTCACAACCGACCGCTTAAACCCATCCGGCTTTCAGAACTGCACATTCGGGAAATGCTTGTCATTGCCACCGGATTGCTGATGCTGATGTACGTCATTAACTATGGGAAAGTACTCGACTGGATGTCTTCTTTTAAGATCCGGCTCTATCTGGTCATCGCTCCCATCTTAATCGCTTTCTTCATCTGGAAACAATATCACTCCAAGCAGCCGTATGTAAACCTGGCCCCATTGTACCAGCCTAAAGCCATCGTAGGTTACTTCTACATGATGCTGGTCATGTTTTTCAGTACCTCTACCACCCTACTGACCAATTATATGACCAGCATTCTGAAAGTAGACAGTACACACACGTACCAGCTTTACATCTATCTGTTGCCGGGATATGCATTGGGAGCATTCATCTGCTTCTGGTGGTTCCGCTGGCAACGTTGGCGTTTCCGCTTTCTGATAGCCGGCGGCATGAGTTGTTTTGCAGCCTTTTTCGGCATATTGTATTTCACGGTTTCTCCTGAAAGCACGTACGAGATGCTTTTTCTTCCTGTATTCTTAAGAGGATTAGGTATGCTGGTACTCATCATTGCCTTTGCTCTGTTCGCTGTAGAGGAGCTGAATCCTAAATTCCTGCTGGCCAATGCCTTTTTCCTGATTTGCTTCCGTTCGGTACTGGCCCCCATTCTGGCGACCTCTTTTTACAGCAATACCCTCTACCGGCTGGAGCAAAAATACATGTACTCCCTGTCCGAAACAATCAGTCAGACCGACCCGTTGGCTGTCAGCCAGTTCAATCAGTCCCTCACACAGCATCTTGCACAAGGGCACGAATATACCGAAGCTACACAAATGGCTACTCAGACACTCTATGCCACTCTACAACAGCAAAGCCTTCTGCTTTCACTCAAGCACATATTAGGCTATCTGTTTGTCATCTCACTGGTTATAGCCATTGTTTCACGTTTCATACCGTTCCATAAGACAATTCGCGTGAAATACACCAAAGCTGGAGACGATATGGTATAAAAATAAGGAGACTGTCCGATTCAGCATCACGACAGTCTCCTTATTTATAAACATTTCTCAGAATTCAATAATCAATGATTTACGAGGAGATATTACCAGATTCTTTGTCAAGTCAATCTTTTTCCCGCTCGAAACATCTCTACCTTCTTTAGAATCCTTAGTTAAGACAGTATAGCACTCACTATCCAGAATTTGTTCTGAGCCAGTGCTATTCAGCACAATCATTTCAGTTTTTCCTTCGTGTACATGAGAATACATATATATCCCTCTGTGAGGAATATGATACTTCACTGTTTTGTTTTCTGCCATTTATGTTTAGTTTAATTTTGCGGGCACAAATATATGTATTTAAAACATATTTCTAAAACAGAACAATGAAGTTTTTCGTTTATTTATGCAATTTTCATGACATAAATCAATTCTCAATATACTTCTACCTTGGCAGCCAGCGACTTACACTTGTCACGCAGTGCATCCAAATCACCGTCATTCTTGTCATAGCAAACCACCACTCCCATACGACGGTTCAAGCGGGTAGCAGGTTTTCCGAAAATACGGAGATAAGTATTAGGCTGAGAGCAAACAAGTTCCTCTCCTCTATACTGCGGTGCCTTCTGGCTGGAGATAGGAGAAAGAATTACAGCACTGGCTCCGATATGTTCCTGTGTAATACCTGGAATCGGGAGTCCCAACACTGCATATAAATGCAACTCAAACTCGTTCAGGTTTTGTGTATTGGCCAATGTAACCATTCCTGTATCGTGTGGACGAGGAGACAACTCAGAGAAATAAACTCCGTTTTCGTGGCTCAGGAAGAATTCTACTCCCCACAAGCCATAACCCGTCAAAGCACGAGTCACCTTCTCCGCCATCTGCTGAGCCTCAGCCAAATGCTCCGGTGCGATATGAGCCGGCTGGAAACTTTCACGGTAGTCCCCACCTTTCTGCACGTGTCCGATAGGAGGACAGAACAAGGTAGGACCATCTTTCTGTGTCACGGTCAGCAGGGTAATCTCACTGTCAAAGTGAATGAACTCTTCTACAATGAGTTCCTTAATATCCCCACGGCTTCCGCTGCATCCGTACTCCCAAGAATACTTCAAGTCTTCCTCACTCTTGGCGACAGACTGTCCCTTACCTGAAGAAGACATCAACGGCTTGATGACACAAGGATAGCCGATCTTTCCGGCAGCTTCCTTCAGTTCTTCATAAGAAGAAGCGTAAAAATACTTTGCCGTCTTCAGTCCCAGTTCCTTCGCTGCCAAATCACGGATAGCCTTACGGTTCATCGTAAAATTCACCGCACGGGCACTTGGTACAACCTGTATACCTTCTTTTTCCAGGTGATAAAGCCGTTCAGTACGAATTGCTTCTATTTCAGGAACAATTATATCCGGACGATACTTTTCTACCACACGGTCCAAAGCTTCTCCATCCAACATACTGAATACCTCACATGCATCTGCCACCTGCATAGCCGGTGCACCTGCATAAGAGTCACACGCAATTACATACTGTCCCAAACGCTGGGCAGCAATGGTAAATTCCTTTCCGAGTTCCCCGGAACCCAACAAAAGTATTTTTTTAGTCATATTATTATAAGGTTTATGCTTCTTTCTGCAAAGATAATATTTTTCCTCGGACCTTATACTACAGCCGGCAGATTTATCAAGCTTCAGCTTCTGTTTCGGCCAGCTTCTTCAATGACAGCACTTCTGTTCCGTCTGCTCCCAAAAGGCTTACGATTCCGTCTGACTTGATTTCAAAGCTACGTACTTCATCCAAAGCTTTCAAGATAGAAGACTCCACATCCATGTTCGGGCATGCCATCATGGTAGAAATCATCTGACTGAAACGGAGGGAAGCAGCCTGTCCTTCTTCCTGTGTGAAAGATCCGTTTATCGTATTGCAGCTGGCATTACCATGTACTCTTTTTTCTGCTACATTGAAAACCAATTGCGGCTGTTTTTCCACTTCTCCTACAGGATTGCCTTTTACAGATACTATTTCCCAGGCACCATTCAGGTCGTTTACAGAAACCTCTGCCACTTCACGCTTCTGCAACAATATTACCGGTTTACCTTCCGCATCGTTCAGTGCTACATCTTCACCTACTGTTTCATATCCAGCCACTTTATTCAATGCTTCCAGTACATTCTGTTCCAATGTCATATCCGGACACATCATCCGAGTAGCAGCCACCTGACCAAATTTCACTTTTCCGGCATTCAGGGTATCCAATTCAAAGCTTCCCATCAGGCGATTGCATCCAGCATTACCATATAAACGGTGTCCGTCCTTGTCAAAGCCCAAGAATGGTGCATTTTCCGCACTCACCTTTTCTCCGTTCACTTCTACAATATTCCATTCCCCTGTAAAGTCTACCACTGCTACCGAATTCTTTCCGGTTCCACAACTCATCAGTGCGCAAGCCAAAGCTGCAGCTGCAAAATACTTCTTATTCATAACTTGTTTTTCCTTTTTAATCTTAATCATAAATTCACAAACAATCCATTTTTAAGAATTGTTCATTTACAAAAATACGTATATCCCCAGAATACTGCACCATATTTTGAATTATTTTCTATCTTTGCATACTGAACGGTAACGTTTACCGGGCATTTAAAGTTTCAAAGTAATAAATGAGTAAAGTATTGATTATCGGTGCAGGCGGTGTAGGTACCGTTGTTGCACACAAAGTGGCTCAGCATCCGGAAGTCTTTTCTGAAATCATGATTGCCAGCCGCACACAGTCAAAATGCGACGCAATTGTCAAAGCAATTGGTAACCCCAACATCAAGACCGCTAAGGTAGATGCCGACAATGTGGATGAACTTGTGTCTTTATTCAACAGTTTTAAACCCGAAATCGTTATTAACGTAGCACTTCCCTACCAGGATTTAACGATTATGGAAGCGTGTCTTCAGGCGGGAGTGAACTACCTGGATACAGCAAACTACGAGCCTAAAGACGAGGCACACTTTGAATACAGCTGGCAGTGGGCATACAAAAAACGCTTTGAAGATGCCGGACTGACTGCCATTCTGGGCTGCGGATTCGACCCGGGAGTAAGTGGAGTATACACCGCATACGCAGCAAAACATCATTTTGATGAAATCCACTACCTGGACATCGTAGACTGCAATGCCGGAAATCACCACAAGGCTTTCGCTACCAACTTCAATCCGGAAATCAACATCCGCGAAATCACACAGAACGGACGTTATTACGAAAACGGACAATGGGTTACTACCCAGCCGCTGGAATTCCACAAAGACCTGACTTATCCTAACATCGGTCCGCGTGATTCTTATCTTCTGTATCACGAAGAACTGGAATCACTTGTCAAGAATTTCCCGACCATCAAGCGTGCCCGTTTCTGGATGACTTTCGGACAGGAATACCTGACTCACTTGCGTGTAATCCAGAACATCGGTATGGCCAGCATCGAACCTATCAACTACAACGGTATGGAAATCGTTCCGCTGCAGTTCCTGAAAGCCGTGCTGCCTAACCCGCAAGACCTTGGCGAAAACTACGAAGGCGAAACTTCAATCGGTTGCCGTATCCGTGGTATCAAAGACGGAAAAGAACATACTTATTATGTATACAACAACTGCTCTCACCAGGCAGCTTATCAGGAAACAGGTATGCAGGGCGTAAGCTACACCACCGGTGTACCGGCCATGATTGGTGCCATGATGTTCCTGAAAGGCTTGTGGAAGCGCCCGGGTGTATGGAATGTAGAAGAATTCGATCCGGATCCATTCATGGAAGCTTTGAACAAATACGGATTGCCTTGGCATGAAGTATTCGACGGTGACCTGGAACTGTAATCACATTACCTTAACCATAAAAAGAATCAAGAATGAAGAAGGAGTACTCATTCTTTGTTCCTGATTCTTTTTTTCTAAAAATTTCCCTTACGATATGAATATTGGAGACAAAGCTCCCGAAATACTGGGAATCAACGAAAAAGGTGAAGAAATCCGCCTGAGCAATTATGCAGGCAAAAAAATCGTACTCTATTTTTACCCTAAAGACATGACTTCCGGCTGCACGGCACAGGCCTGCAACCTTCGCGACAACTATGCCGAACTCAAGCAAGCGGGTTACGAAGTAATTGGCGTCAGCATCAACGACGAGAAGTCACACCAGAAATTCATCGAAAAGAACCAGCTTCCGTTCACACTGATTGCCGATACGGAACACAAACTGGTAGAGACCTTCGGTGTATGGGGAGAAAAAAGCATGTACGGACGCAAATACATGGGTACCTTCCGTACCACTTTCATCATTAACGAAGAAGGCATTATCGAACGGATTATTTCTCCTAAAGAAGTAAAGACCAAAGACCATGCCTCACAAATCTTACAGTAATTTATGGCAAAAAAAGACGAATTAGAGTTTGAAGGTGGCATTGAAAATGCCCCGAAACCCAATAACAGCGAAAAGCTGAAAGCCCTGCAGGCCGCCATGGACAAGATTGAAAAGAGCTTTGGAAAAGGTTCTATCATGAAAATGGGCGACGACCACGTGCAGGAAGTAGAAGTCATCCCGACCGGTTCTATCGCCTTGAACGCCGCACTCGGTGTAGGAGGTTATCCGAAAGGACGTATCATCGAAATCTACGGTCCGGAATCATCTGGTAAGACCACACTGGCCATTCATGCCATTGCCGAAGCACAGAGAGCAGGTGGTATCGCTGCTTTCATCGATGCTGAGCATGCATTCGACCGTTTCTATGCTGCCAAGTTAGGAGTGGACATCGACAACTTGTGGATTTCACAGCCTGACAATGGTGAACAGGCACTGGAAATCGCCGAACAACTGATCCGTTCATCGGCCATCGACATCATTGTCATCGACTCTGTAGCTGCCCTGACTCCAAAAGCTGAAATCGAAGGCGACATGGGCGACAACAAGGTAGGTTTGCAAGCCCGCCTGATGTCACAGGCACTGCGCAAGCTGACTTCTGCCATCAGCAAGACCAACACCACCTGTATCTTCATCAACCAGTTGCGTGAGAAAATCGGTGTGATGTTCGGTAATCCCGAAACTACCACCGGTGGTAACGCCCTGAAGTTCTATGCTTCTGTCCGTCTGGACATCCGTCGCGCTACTCAGTTGAAAGACGGCGAAGAAGTCATCGGTAACCAGGTACGTGTCAAAGTCGTAAAGAACAAGGTAGCTCCTCCTTTCCGCAAAGCCGAATTCGACATCATGTTTGGTGAAGGTATCTCTCGCAGCGGTGAAATCATCGACTTGGGAGCTGAATTAGGCATCATCAAGAAGAGCGGTTCATGGTACAGCTACAACGACACCAAGCTGGGCCAAGGACGTGATGCGGCCAAACAGTGTATCCAGGATAATCCGGAACTGGCTGATGAACTGGAAAAACTGATTTTTGACGCATTGAAAGACAAGGAATAAATTGATTCTTTATCTATATAGAAAACGGATTCACCGTGCTGGAGTTCAGCGGGTGAATCCGTTTTTTATGTACCCCCCGCCTCCACATCGTATGCCACATAAAGAAAAACCACCCCCAGGTTTATCAGCAAACCCTCCCATACATTCTACGTTTCGCACAGCAAAAACCTACGTTTCACGATAGGAAAACGTACGTTTCCGCCAAGGAAAACATAAGTTTCCCGTTCGAGAAACATAAAAAAGACAAAAGGAAATAAACATATACGCCACGGCATTCAGCACTTATCAAACGTAAGTTTCCTGACCTATTTCCTCTTTCCTAAGACAAGTAATATAAACTGTAATTTGTCTTATTTTTTCTTTTTCTTCAAAAGAAGCAAGGAAAAATACAGAAAAATACGTTATATTTACCACTGAGAATAAATAACAGGTAACTAAAAAACAAAACTATGACACTAAAACACTCGCTTTCTTTCATATTTTGCCTGGCTTTTACCACCATCGCAGCCTGGGCGCAGAGTAACAAGTTTTCAAACTCCATCTTCCGCTTTGCCACTCGTGCCGAAGGACAAATGCTGATTACGGAACTGGATGACTATACCCGCAACTGGAACCAGTTTGACATCGACGTACGTCTGCAAAAACCGCAAGGACGCAAATCACAGCTGTTGCAGTTTGCCATGGAACAGACACTCAACTGGAGTGACACTGAAAAAGAGCGTATCAGCAAGGCAATGAAAAGCCTGGATGCAGAAATCAAGAAACAAAGTTACAACCTCGATTTCCCAAAAGAAATCATCTTTGTAAAAACTACCCAGAAAGAAGAAGGTAATACAGAGGCTTACACTCGCGTAAACTGGATTGCCATCGGCGAACATGCGTTGAAGGAAGCTTCGGATACAGATTTGAAATACCTTGTAGCCCATGAGTTGTTTCACCTGCTGACACGACAGAATTCCAACTTCAAGAAAGACATTTACAAGGTCATCGGATTCACGGTGATTGAAAAAGAAATTATCTTCCCGTCCGATTTGGCAGAAATTCGTATTTCCAATCCGGACATCAGCCGATATGACAGTTACGGCACGTTTACCATCGGCGGACAGAAGCAATACTGCACCATGGTGATTTATACCGACAGACCTTATGACGGAAAAACGCTCTTCGACTACCTGAAAGTGGGACTTGTACCTTTGAACGGTGATTTTGTTCCTGTTCAGAAGGCTGGAAAGACAATCATTTATGCACTGGATGAAGCGGAAGATTTCTACACACAAGTAGGAAAGAACACCAACTATCTCATTCATCCGGAAGAAATCATGGCAGACAACTTTGCCTTCACGCTGACTGGCAAGAAGGACCTTGCTAATCCGGAAATAATCCAGAATGTACAAAAAGTGCTGAAGGCCAAAAACCGATAAACAATCTACTTTCACAGATATAAAAAAAGTCAGGCAACCACTGAGGTGCCTGACTTTTTTTATGACTTATGAGATTATCTTTTCCGGTAATCCTTCTCGATGGCTAAGGTTATCCAGTTGGCTAAGGCCTGACGATTGTCGGCAATGACCAGACGTTTCTGATCCTGCGCATTCCGGATATTTCCTACTTCCAGGAAAACAGCTACCGGAGTCGTGTTGCGAAGTACAAATAGGTTACGTTCGCTCACCGTACCATCGAATCCGCGGTTGGGCTGATGGCGGTCGTACTTGGCACGGAAAGTCCGCTGGATTTCTCTCGCCAGCCGTTTTCCTTTCGAACTGCCCGGCGCATGATAGAAATACACATCAGTCTGGTTGTTTCGGGCCCGACTGTCTACATGGATAAATACGGCACGCTTGTAGCTGCTCTTATCCTTCCGGTACATGCGGTTCACCGCATCACAACGCTGTTGCAGACGGGCTATCTGATTCAACGGAATAGCTTTTCCCATGCAAGTTTCCCGCTTGCTGTTATTCAGTATAGCCTGGTCACGAATCCCATCCTTTGCATCCTGAATGATAAAATGCACTTTTGCCCCACGTTTCATCAACTCGCGTCCCAAGCGGAGAATGATGTCGTAAGCATACTCATCTTCATGCAATTCTTTTCCACGGTATTTGCCAATGCAGCCAGGATCCGGTCCCCCATGTCCGCTGACAAGATAGAAAGTGGCTCCTTTCAAGGAACTGGAAGTTACCGCATACGACGCATATTTCTTTCCAAACAGCGGTTCATAATGCCCCTTCTTCTTTCCCGTCATTCCCGAAGGGAAGCACAGCAAGCCACACAAAATCAAACATAAGAACTTCTTCATCACTTCAGCAGTTCATCTATCTTCTTACAAAGGAAAGCAAACTCCTCTTCATTATACAAGCGAGTCATCATCACGATTTTACCCTCTTTATCTATCAGCACGTTACGGGTGATTCCGGCATTGCGTTCCGCATATTTGGCAAAGATATCTGCTCCCGGATCAAGTCCTAACGGATAAGTCACTCCTGTCTGCTTGGCAAAGGCTTTCACTCGTTCCAGCGGCTCGTCACGGTCAATTCCATAAAGCGCAAAGGAAGTATTGTCCTTATGTTTCTGCCAGATGTCTTTTTCAATAAAAGGCATTTCCTTACGGCAAACTCCACACCAGCTTGCGGTAAACTGCAACATGACTACCTTTCCCTTAAGTTCTGACAATTTCACCTTGCGTCCGTCCGTCAGCTTCATTTCAAAGTCGGGAGCCGTATCGCCTACCTTGACAATATATCCGGCTGCATCAGGAACCGGCTGAGAGGCTGTAAGTGGTGCATGGCCGCCTAAAAGTCCCATCAATGTCAATGCAAAAATAAGCTTCTTCATACTCATTCTAAATTATATTTCGGCTCAAAGATAGTACAAAAAATTAAAATACAGACACATTCGGCAAGAAACCTGCCTGCAAAAAGAATATCAGAAAGTGCGAAAAGGGCCGAAAGAAAATGCTTTTTATTACTTTTCGGTATGTTTATACAGAAACTTTATTAACTTTGCGAATTATGAAGAACAAAGCGTACACCCTTGCGCTTTTATTGTAAATCAACATAAAAGAGAAGAACTATGGATTGCACCAACATCATCGGAGAAAAAATAAAATCGCTCCGAACCAATCAAGAAATAAGTATACAGGAACTGGCAGAACGCGCAGGGCTGACCGTGGAACAGGTAAGCCGCATTGAGGAAAACATTGACATTCCTTCGCTGGCTCCGCTGATTAAAATAGCACGTGCATTGGGAGTACGTTTGGGTACTTTCCTGGACGACCAGACCAGTGAAGCAGGACCGGTTATCTGCCGCAAAGGTGAGGCGGACGATACCATCGGATTTTCAAACAACGCTACGCATGCCCGCCAGCACATGCATTATCATTCATTGTCAAAAAGCAAGGTGGACCGTCACATGGAACCGTTCATCATCGACATCGACGCCAACGACGAAAAAGACTTCTTTCTGTCGGCACATGAAGGAGAAGAGTTTATCATGGTACTGAAAGGAGAACTGGAAATCAGTTATGGAAAAAGCAACTATCGCCTGAAAGAAGGAGATACCATTTATTATGATTCCATCGTGCCGCACCATGTACACACCGCCGAAGGACAGGCTGCACAAATTCTGGCCGTAGTCTACACCCCAGTATAAGTCTCACACAAATCATCAACGACATGTTACAACTTTCTGAAAGAACATTAGGCGACTGGCTGGAGCATTGGGCGGAAGTGACTCCGGACAAAGAATACATTGTATATTCCGACCGCAACCTGCGTTTTACCTGGAAACAGTTTAACGAACGGGTGGACCACATGGCCAAAGGTTTGCTGGCCATCGGAGTAAAAAAAGATACTCACGTGGGCATCTGGGCCCGCAATGTGCCCGACTGGCTGACATTCCTGTATGCCTGTGCCAAAATAGGTGCCGTGGCCGTTACGGTCAACACAAACTACAAGCAGGCAGAACTGGAGTACCTCTGCGAAAACTCCGACATGCATACTCTGTGTATCGTAGACGGAGAAAAGGACAGCAATTTCGTGGAAATGACCTACACCATGCTGCCCGAACTGAAGCTCTTCGAACGAGGCCACATGAAGAGCAAGCGTTTTCCTCACATGCGCAATGTGGTGTACATCGGTCAGGAGAAATACCGAGGTATGTATAACACGGCAGAGATTCTGCTGTTAGGAAGCAACATTGACGATGAGGAACTGATTAAGGCTAAGAAGCTGGTAAGCTGCCATGATACGGTGAACATGCAGTATACTTCCGGTACCACGGGATTCCCGAAAGGGGTCATGCTTACCCATTATAATATTGCCAACAACGGATTTCTAACTGGTGAGCACATGAAGTTCACGGCCGATGACAAGCTGTGCGTATGTGTTCCGCTGTTCCATTGCTTCGGCGTGGTACTGGCCACCATGAACTGCCTGACACATGGCTGCACACAGGTCATGATAGAACGCTTTGACCCGTTGCTCGTACTGGCTTCCATACACAAGGAACGCTGTACGGCTCTCTACGGCGTACCGACCATGTTCATTGCCGAACTGCATCACCCCATGTTCCCCATGTTTGACTTGTCGAGCCTGCGCACAGGTATCATGGCCGGTTCTCTCTGCCCCGTGGAACTGATGAAACAGGTGGAAGAAAAAATGTTTATGCGCGTCACCAGCGTATACGGACTGACAGAGGCTTCACCGGGTATGACCCACAGCCGCATTGACGATGATCCGGAAGTACGTTACACCACCGTAGGCCATGACTTTGAGTTCACGGAAGTGAAAGTAATCGACCCTACTACCGGAGAAGAATGTCCGGTGGGCGTACAGGGCGAAATGTGCAACCGGGGCTACAACACCATGAAAGGTTACTACAAAAACCCGGAAGCTACAGCCGAGGTGATTGACGCCAACGGGTTCCTGCATTCCGGTGACTTGGGAGTAAAGGATGAAAACGGAAACTATCGCATCACGGGCCGCATCAAGGACATGATTATCCGCGGAGGAGAAAATATTTACCCGCGCGAAATCGAAGAATTCCTCTACAAGATGCCGGGCATCAAGGATGTACAGGTGGCCGGAGTTCCTTCCCAAAAATACGGTGAGGCAGTGGGAGCTTTCATCATCCTGCACGAAGGATACACCATGAATGAATTTGATGTACGTGAGTTTTGTCAGGGGAAAATAGCCCGCTACAAAATTCCCAAATACATTTTCTTTGTAAAGGAATTCCCCATGACAGGAAGCGGAAAAATCCAGAAATTCAAACTGAAAGATTTGAGTCTGAAACTGTGTGCCGAACAAGGCATCGAAATCATATAAAAAAACGGCCCGGAATCCTTCTTTCTCAAGAACAGATTCCGGGCCGGAATTTTATCGACAAATTGCTTGCTTTATTTCTTTACAATCTTCACCAGCAATGTCTTGCTGTCTAAGTTGCCTTTGGTGTCGTATGCTTCCGATTTCACCAGTCCCACTCCTTTGGCATACCATTCGGTCACACGCAGTGTAGTGGTTTTCAGCACAATCTTTGTACGCTGCAGGTAAGAAATCTTCACACAGTCAAACTTTCCGGCTGTAGTGCTGATGGTTTCATTTCCCATGTAAGCTGCACCAGACACATTCACTTCATTCTTCAACATATTGCGAACTACCTGATAAGAGCGGTCAGGAATACTTTCCCCACCTTTGGCACCGTCTTTGATAGTAAATGAATTGTCGCCTTTAAACTTAAGTTTCTCCAGCAAACCTAAACGGGCAGCCTCGTTGTATTTATCAGGGTCGGAATCAGAATCTACATACGGACCGTACATCAAATCTTCCGTACATACCGTATTGGCTCCATCGTAGCTCCAGTTGAACAAGGTATAGCTGGTATTGTTCTTTGCCTTTGTAGTGACAATCTTATCATAGTAGGCAGCCTGAAGCTTTCCGTCCACCTTCTCTACCTTACTTACGGTCATGGTTTCATCCGATGTACTCTGACCGATTTCATCGTAATTCACATAGTGCAGTTCTGTACCCTCTGTCGTGCAGAAATATTGTGCCTGCATGGAATGGCAAGCCAAAACCGCTGCCACCAAAAACATTAGCCTCTTCATAGTTTCATCTTTTAAAGTAAAATACGGTGCAAACATACAAATTTCTTTCTTTTTTCTGCCTATCTTTGTCACAGAAAAAACATTAAATCAGTTTATCATGGGATTATTATCATCTTTATTCGGAAAAAGTAAATCCGATGCAAACGAACAAGAGAAACAAGACAAGAAGAATTTCGACATCCTGAAATATGACGGCATCCGTGCCCGCAACATGGGTAAACTACCCTACGCCATCAAATGTTTTGAAGAAGCAGTGGCACTTCAAGAAGAAAAGGAAACGCTGGGTTTACTGGCCAGTGCATATCTTCAGGCTAACCGCACGGAAGATGCGCGCATCACCCTTGACCGGCTGATTGCCAAAGATGAAACAAACGTACAGGCCCTGCTGTCTCTGGCCAGCGTATGCTATATACAAGAAGACTATGAAGGGATGGATAAGGCCTGCCAAAAAGCCATAGCTTTGGATGAGAAGAACGCTCAGGCTTACTACTTAGCCGCTCGTGCAGCACGAGGTTTGAAAAATGACTTGCAAGCCATTGTCATGCTGACCAAAGCCATCGTACAAAACGAGAGTTTCACAGAAGCCTATCTTCTGCGTGCCGAAGTGCTGTGGGAAATGCGCCAGGCGAAAGATGCGCTCAATGACTTGGAGCAGGTACTGAAACTTAATCCGGAAGAAGAGGAAGCGCTTCTCCTGAAAGCTACCATCCACATCGGTATGGGAGAAAATCAGGAAGGAGAAGCATGCGTGGAACAGGTTATAGCTTTAAACCCGTTCAACGTGAAAGCGTATTTGCTGAAAGGTGGCTTGCTGATAGAGGAAAAACAACTGGACAAGGCGCTCGAGAATTACCAGGAAGCTATTGAACTGATTCCGCAGGAAGCGCAGCTGTATCAGGAAAGAGGACGCGTTCACCTGCTGATGGGCGACAAGGACGGTGCGGCAGAAGACATGAAAAAGGCCATCGAGCTGGCGCCTGAAAAAGAAAACCTGATTTCCGGCAATTTCAATAACTTTGAAAAGAGCAATCTGCAAACCGGAATCTACTAAACGATACTTTTCAAAAAGAACGGGTGCGGAACATTCATTCGATGAAATTCCACACCCGTCCTTTTTATATATAATAGATGCATTAAAGTGCTTCGTAAGCTGCTTTCAACTGCTGTAAGGCTTTTTCAAGTGTCACACGCGGACAACCTACATTCATTCGCATAAAGCCTGCTCCTTCCTTACCGAACATCTCTCCATCGTTCAGCGCCAGTCCGGCTTTGTCGACAAAGAAAGCATTCAATGCCTCGTGCGACAATCCCAGTTCGCGACAATCCAGCCAAATCAGGTAAGAAGCCTGCGGACGCATCACCTTAATCTTAGGAGTATGTGCTTTTGTATAGGCATCTGCATAGTCAATATTTCCCTGAATATAAGCCAGACACTGTTTCAGCCACTCCTCTCCTTCAGTGTAAGCAGCGGTTACGGCCGGCCAGGCAAATACATGTCCCGCATTCAGTTCTCCGGCATCCAGGTAAGTCACAAAGCGTGAACGAAGTCCTTCATTGTAAATAATGGTATGCGAAGCGGCTACTCCCGGCATATTGAAAGTCTTGCTGGGTGCCATGAAAGTAACAGAATTGTTGCGGGCTTTTTCTGACACCATGGCAAAAGGCAGGTGCTGATAAGGCGGTAAAGTCAGGTCGGCATGAATTTCATCCGAAAAAACAATCACATTGTCATCGGCACAGATTTCGGCCAGTTCCTGCAATTCTTCTTTCTTCCAAACCACTCCTCCCGGGTTGTGAGGATTACACAGAATCAACACCCGTACTCCCTTTATGGAACGGCGAATCAAATCCAAATCCATACGATAATGTCCGTCCACTTCTTTCAGCGGGCATTCCACCAGGCGACGGTTATTGCGTGTCACCAGCCAGGCAAAAGGATGGTACACCGGAGGCATAATCATAATCTTGTCGCCCGGCTTTGTGAAACAGTTGATAGCCATTCCCAAACCCGGTACAATGCCTGGTACAAAATTAATTTCTTCCTTCTCTACCGACATGCCATAACGTTTCTTTACCCATCCGATAATAGACTGATAGTAATCGTCTGAGCGGAAGGTATATCCCAACACCGGATGTTCGCAACGCTTGCGAATGGCTTCCAAGATAAACGGAGGTGTGGCAAAATCCATATCGGCCACCCACATCGGAATCAAATCAGACTTTCCCCATACGTTTACCATACCGTCTACTTTCTCGCAACATGTGCCGCGACGATCAATCACTTCATCAAAATTATAGTCCATGTTCTTATTTGTTTTGGCTGTTTTACAAATGAAATATCTCTGTACAACAAAGGTAAGAAAATACATTCATATCCACCATTCTGAGGCTATTTTTTAAAAATAAGAAGAAAAAGTTTGTCGGAACATTTGTTTTTTAAAGAAAAGTATTACATTTGCAGCAGAAATAACAACAAAATAACAAACAGATGAGAACATTTGCATCATACTTCTTCTTTTACTTTTATTTCTTTTACTTTAGCAATGAAGTGAAGCGGGAGTTTGCATGCATACGGTAATAAAGAAAACAAGAATGAAATGATAATACAAAGTCCCGCTTCGATGGAGCGGGACTTTTTTTATAGTTATACAAAAGATGAAGAAGATAGCCATACAAGGAGTTCCGGGCTCGTATCACGACATTGCAGCCCATAAATTTTTCAAGGATGAGGAAATCGAACTGATTTACTGCAACACATTCGAAGAGGTGTTCGATAACCTGAAAAAAGACAGCAGCATCATCGGAATGATTGCCATTGAGAATACGATTGCCGGAAGTCTCCTTCACAATTACGAATTGCTCAGAGACAGTGGAGCTACGATTATTGGAGAACATAAATTACGAATCAGCCACAGCATCATGTGTCTGCCCGGAGAAGACTGGAGCACACTGACAGAAGTAAACTCTCATCCGGTAGCACTGGCACAATGCCGGGATTTCCTACAACACCACCCTCAGCTGAAAGTGGTAGAAACGGAAGATACCGCAGGCAGTGCACGCGACATCAAGGAAAAGGGATTAAAAGGACATGCTGCCATCTGCTCCAAATATGCAGCCGAGCTTTACGGCATGAAAATCCTGCAGGAAGGCATTGAAACCAACAAGCATAATTTCACCCGCTTTCTGGTGATATGCGACCCCTGGATGGCCGACGAACTGAAAGACCGTTCCAAAATCAACAAGGCCAACATTGTTTTCTCCCTGCCTCATAATGAAGGAAGCTTGTCACAAGTGTTATTCATCTTTTCGTTCTATCACATAAACCTGACCAAAATACAATCGTTGCCCATCATCGGGCGGGAATGGGAATACCTGTTCTACGTAGACGTGATGTTCAACGACTATTTGAGATACAAACAATCCATTGATGCAGTAATGCCATTAACCAAAGCACTTAAAATTTTAGGAGAATATGCAGAAGGAGAATCAACCTTATAAGATAGAGCCGGCCAGCCGACTGAGCCTCGTCAGCGAATACTACTTCAGCCGGAAACTGAAGGAAGTGGCACGGATGAACGCCGAAGGAAAGAATGTCATCAGCTTAGGAATCGGAAGCCCGGACATGCCTCCTTCAGAAGAGACCATCAACGTGTTGTGTGAAAATGCCCGTAAGCCAGACGCACACGGCTACCAGCCTACGGTGGGAATACCGGAACTGCGCAAGGCCATGGCCGACTGGTATAAAAGATGGTATGACGTAGACCTGGACCCTGCAACGGAAATCCAGCCACTTATCGGTTCGAAGGAAGGTATCCTTCACGTCACACTGGCACTGGTGAACCCCGGTGACCAGGTGCTGGTTCCAAACCCCGGATACCCTACCTACACTTCACTGAACAAGATTTTGGGAAGTGAAATCGTGAACTACAACCTACGGGAAGACAATCACTGGCAACCGGATTTCGAAAAGCTGGAAAAGATGGATTTAAGTCGGGTAAAAATCATGTGGACCAACTATCCCAACATGCCGACCGGTGCCAATGCCACCATGGAGCTTTACGAGAAGCTGGTGGATTTTGCACGCCGTCACCAGATTGTCATCGTCAACGACAATCCGTACAGTTTCATTCTGAACCGCAAACCTATCAGTATCCTGAACGTACCGGGAGCCAAAGAATGTTGTATCGAGTTCAACTCCATGAGCAAGAGTCACAACATGCCGGGATGGCGCGTAGGTATGCTGGCAACCAATGCCACTTTCGTACAGTGGATTCTGAAAATCAAGAGCAACATTGATTCCGGTACTTTTCGGCCCTTGCAGCTGGCAGCCGCACAGGCTTACCACAACAGCACAGAATGGCACGAAGAAGCCAATATTCAGACTTACGCACGTCGCCGGAAACTGGCAGAAGAAATCATGCATACCTTGGGATGTACATTCGACCCGGAACAAGTGGGTATGTTCTTGTGGGGACGCATTCCAGACCACTATGCCGACGTGGAAGAACTGACCGAAAAAGTCTTACACGAAGCCCGCGTGTTCATCACTCCGGGATTCATTTTCGGCAGCAACGGAAAACGGTATATCCGTATTTCACTCTGCGCCAAAGAGCCTCAACTGGAGGAGGCGTTAAAACGAATCCAGGCCATCATGAATAAATAACATTACAAAAATCAAATACTACCATGGAACAGTTAGATTTACTCCCTATTGAACTGGAAGGTGTTTCTCAGGAACGCCCGTTGATCATTGCAGGCCCTTGCAGTGCCGAAACAGAAGAACAAGTCATGACTACAGCCAAGTCACTGTCTGACAAAGGTATCAAGATATTCCGTGCCGGAATCTGGAAACCCCGTACCAAACCGGGAGGTTTCGAAGGTATCGGCGTAGAAGGACTTTCCTGGCTGAAAGAAGTGAAGAAGGAAACCGGCATGTACGTAGCCACTGAGGTTGCTACCGCCAAGCATGTGTACGAATGCCTGAAAGCTGATGTAGACATCGTATGGATTGGTGCCCGTACTACTGCCAACCCGTTTGCCGTACAGGAAATTGCCGATGCCCTGAAAGGCGTGGACATTCCCGTCTATGTGAAGAATCCGGTAAATCCAGATCTGGAGTTGTGGATTGGTGCATTGGAACGTATCAACAATGCCGGACTGAAACGTATCGGTGCCATTCATCGCGGATTCTCTTCATACGACAAGAAAATTTACCGCAACCTGCCGCAGTGGCATATTCCTATCGAACTGCGCCGCCGCATCCCGAACCTGCCTATTATCTGCGACCCGAGCCATATCGGCGGAAAACGTGAACTGATTGCTCCGCTGTGCCAGCAGGCCATGGACTTAGGCTTCGACGGACTCATTATCGAATCACACTGCAATCCGGAATGTGCATGGAGCGATGCCGCACAGCAGGTTACTCCCGATATTCTAGACTACATCCTGAACCTACTCGTAATCCGTTCTGAGCATCAGACTACAGAAAACCTGAACGAGCTCCGCCGGCAGATTGACGAATGTGACAACGACCTGATGGATATACTCGCCAAACGTATGCGTGTGTGCCGCGAAATCGGTACCTTCAAAAAGGAACATAACATGACCATCCTGCAGACCGGACGTTACAACGAAATTCTGGACAAGCGTGGCGCACAAGGCTCACTTTGCGGCATGGATTCCGATTTCGTCAAACAAGTATTCGAGCTGATTCACGAAGAAAGCGTGCGCCAGCAAATGGAAATCATCAACAAATAATAGAAACAAAGCATGAAAATATTGATTTTAGGAGCCGGAAAAATGGGCTCCTTCTTTACCGATGTATTGAGTTTTGAACATGAAGTCGCCGTATACGATGTGAATCCCCAACGCCTGCGCTTTATGTACAACTGCTACCGCTTCACCAAGCTGGAAGAAATCAGCGAATTCAAGCCGGAGCTGGTCATCAATGCTGCCACGGTAAAATACACACTCGATGCTTTCCATCAAGTTCTTCCGGTATTGCCGAAGGACTGTATCATCAGCGACATTGCTTCCGTGAAAACCGGATTAAAGGAGTTCTATGAAAACTGCGGTTTCCGCTATGTGTCTACCCACCCGATGTTCGGTCCCACATTTGCCAACCTCGACAAACTGAGTACGGAAAATGCCATCATCATTAAGGAAGGTGACCACCTGGGAAAGATTTTCTTCAAGGACCTTTACCAGCACCTGAAGCTGAACATCTTTGAATACACCTTCGAGGAACACGACGAAACGGTGGCCTACTCCTTGTCCATCCCGTTCGTGTCAACCTTTGTATTCGCGGCTGTCATGAAACATCAGGATGCTCCGGGTACCACCTTCAAGCGCCACATGGCCATAGCCCAAGGTGTGCTGAACGAAGACGATTTTCTCCTGCAGGAAATCCTTTTCAACCCACGTACTCCGGCTCAGGTAGAGGGTATCCGTACGGAATTAAATGAACTGTTGGATATTATCAGCCGGAAAGATGCGGAAGGCATGCATGCCTATCTTAGCAAGATTCGAAAAAATATCAAATAACTTATAAGGAAATCCATAAAAAAGGGCAGGAAGAAAACCACAAACCTTTCTTCCTGCCCTTTCTATTTTCTATCAGACTGATATTTACAGCTTGATCTTCTTTGATACCGATTTCGATTCATTGTGCAGACGGTCGAGTGCAGTCACTACATAACGATACTTCGTCTTTCCGTCTTCATACGGCAACTTATAGAATTCATCGTGTGTAATCGCTACAATGTGTGAAGGATCGTTCAAGTTCACCTTCTCCTTATTTCCGAAGCGGTACACCACATAATGATGAGCCTTGTCCATCTCGGTCTTTGCCTTCGGTGCCGTCCAGAACAAAATGTATCCGTCGGCAGTCCATACCGGTTTCAGCTTACGCACCTTTCCCGGAGCCTTGTCGTCCATAAACGGAGAAGCCGGAAGCAATGCCGGATACTTGTGATATTCTTTCACCAGCATATCCCGGTAATTTCCCTTATTCTCTACCACTGCCGCCGCATACCACTGACAGCTACCCTGTACGGTAGGCAATGAACGCTGCAAATTATACTTTGCCGGAATCTGGCTCTGGTTCGGATTCATCAAATCCGCTTTCGATACCGTACGTATCACATCCTGACCGATGTACAGTGGACGAGCTGCCGAATGGCGTGCCCACCAGCGAATCAGCGTATCATAGTCGGCTGCCGGATGTCCGATTTCCCAATAAATCTGCGGGATATTGTAATCTACCCAGCCATTGTTTACCCACAAAAGCACATCGGCATACAAGTCATCGTAGTTCTGCAATCCGTTTGTCTCACTTCCGTTCGGGTCATTCTTCTTGTTACGATAAATACCGAACGGTGATACACCAAACTTCACCCACGGTTTGCATTCGCGTACGGTTTCATGAATTTCCTTAATCAACACGTTCACATTATCCCGACGCCAGTCTGCCCGACGCGTAAATCCGCGACCGTATGCTGCAAAGCTGACATTATCCGGAAACTCCTCTCCCGGATTCGGATAAGGATAGAAATAGTCGTCCATGTGAATGGCATCCACATCATAGCGGGTCACAATGTCGCGTACAATCTTGCAGATGTATTTTCTGGATTCCGGCAATCCCGGATCAAAATACAGCTGGCCGGCATACTGCACAAACAGTTCCGGATTCTTGCTGTACGGATGCATGGGCGACAAAGCACCTGTTCCTTTCGTCTTGGCACGATACGGATTAATCCACGCATGAAGCTCCATGTTCCGCTTGTGGCATTCCTCAATCATAAACTGCAAAGGGTCCCACATAGGCGAAGGAGCTTTTCCCTGCACACCGGTCAAGAAACGGCTCCATGGTTCGTAAGGAGATTTATACAAGGCATCCGCCTCTGCCCTCACCTGAAAAATGATGGCATTGATACCAGCCTTCTGCAAGTTGTCCAACTGGCTCACCAGCACCTTCTTCATTTTCTCCGTAGGCATCCCCTGGAACTGTCCGTTTACACACTGTATCCAGGCTCCGCGAAACTCCCGTTTGGGATAACGTGTCTGAGCATACAAGTTGCTCGTCCACAAGCTTCCTAAAAGGACAAGCCACATCAATAGTTTAGTCTTCATATCCGTAAATTTTATCATATTCTTTTCACTTTCCGGACAAATGTCCGATTAAGCCGCAAAGATAATGAAAGGTGAGAGCAATACCAAGCCAAAAGCCTGCTTTTGAGCACAAGTATTGCCGAACCTCATCCCATATTCAAGAAATCAAAATTTCCTTTACTTGGCAATCTTATGCAACTCCACTCCCACCACATAATAATGTGGTACGTTCGACAAAATCATTCCGGTCTTATCATTCCCGTCAATTTCTCTTTCCCACAGAAGCGCATAAATCCGTATTGTTCATCTACCCAGCCAGAGCCGTATAAGACTAAAGGTATATTCAGGCTGTCTGCATTCGGATTATTCCATAAGATATAAGATATAAAAGAGAAACTCCTATTCAAAAATACCTTGACACGTAGCTGTCAATATCTCGACACGAACGTGACGAGACATCAGCACGTACGTGTCAAGACCTCGTCACGTACGTGTCGAGGTAAATTTAACTCTATTTTAAGGAATATACGGAAGGAAACTGAAGAATCTATAAAACTGTCTATCAGACTTCAGGGCATTCCTTCACCCAAAGGATGCTTATACTCCACTATATATCGTTGAAAAGCGTTCATTCAGCAAACTTTACTGATTGTCCATATTCAATCGTGACATTTCCGTCTCAGCTGCACTCTGATTATTCATCTTCTTTTCGGTGCGGAAGCGATAAATAATCGTGAAACCAACTTTTCGGGTTTCCTCCTTTCCGACACTGTGCATGATAATATCATTCAGACGAGCAGAAGCACGCGTATTGTTCTTATTGAAAATGTCATAAGCATCCAGTGAAAGTTGAAGCTTGTCTTTCAGGAACGATTTTTTCAGACTCAGGTTGAAGGAGGTGTAACTCTTCGCCTCGTACAACTGATAATATCCTCTGGAACCATAATTAAAATCAGCAGACAACAGAAATCCGGATGGAAGTGTGAAACTATTGTTGAAATTCAGCATCACCAGCGGACGTCCCGCTTTTAAGATACTCTCGTTCAGCCCCGGATAATTGAAGAATGTTTTCAAACAGGTAAGCGTAAGTGAGGGCAGCCACCACTTCACCGGATATTGCACGTTTACCATCCCCGTCAGATTATGCATTCTGTCAAAATTATCCATGTAGCTGACCGTAACCGCTGAATTTCCCGGCATACTGTAGAAAGCTGTTATCAACGGATTATGGGTATGGGTATAATTCAGGTTAAAGAACAGAAACTTATAAAACAGCATATAGTTCAAGTCATGAGTCAAAGCCTGTTTCAGGTAAAGATTTCCTTTTTGATAAGTAAACCGATCTGTGTACACCGCATTGTCGTTCATTACACCAAAAGGCGGACGCTCCGTATGAACGGAATATGTAAGTGACTGTTGCAGGTTCTCGGTATTGTAGCTTAACGAAACAGAGGGCAGGAAGTTATGATAAGTCTGGTTCTGATTCTTGTTGCTACTGTTTTCCCTCAAATCGCTCCGTATGTGTTCGTAACGCAATCCGGCTCCCAGTGACAGATTATTCCATGTGTAATCGTACGACAGGTAGAGCGAATTTTTCATTTCCGTATTACTTGTACTACCATTATTCAGCGCACGGACATACTCTATATAGTCCGTTCCGGTTGTGTGGCTGAAATCGTAACCGAAGCTGAAAGTTCCGGCTTTTCCAGTTTCATACGACAAATTTAATTTGGCAGCAAACAAATCCCAGTCTGCCTTACGGTAATAATCCATAGACGTTTCCACACCGTCGCTTTCCCATTCACGGATATTGCCACGGCTTCGGTCGGTCTTATGAAGATAATCACCAAATGCGTTCATCTTCCAGCCATTCTTCCAGTCGTTGGTATAATACAGATTCAAATGGTTGCTGACGGACTTGTCGGACACATCGCTGAGATTCCTGATAAAGGTTGAAGTCCCTTTGTCCGGTATCATGGAAAGCGTATCCTTAGAGAACGTATTACCTTCACTGTATTTACCTTCATATTTCAGGCCGATTTCCGACTCCGGAGAAAAATGATAAGAAACCCCTCCTGTATAGGCATGGCTTTCATTGAAGATTTGTTTCCGGGTCAAATCGGTCAGATTCCAGATTGTATCACTTTGAGTCTGCTGGTAAACATCAAGATTTGAATCCTTCTTTCCACGGTCATAATTATAAGAGAGAAAGAAGTTCCAGTTCTTGTAATTGTAACTTCCGTTCATCTTGTAATTCTGACTAAGATAATTCCCCTGCAGCAGATTACCGCTGACATTAAAGGCAAGTCCTTCGCCCAGGCGTTTGGTCTTGATTTCAATCACCGCACGCTGCTCTGAATGATAACGTACTCCCGTATTCGTCACCAGTCTGACAGACTGAATCTGATCGATAGCCAGATTGTCCAGTTCGGTACGGTCTGTCACTTCACGGCCATTGATGTAATAGGTAGGAAGACCTCTGCCTATCACCTCAATGTCTTCACCACGTTTCTGAATGCCGGGTATCTTGCAAAGCAAATCATCCAGTGTAGTCTGTTTGGCAAGAATCGTATTAGGCACATCAGCCGTAATACCTTCCCTATCCAATTTGAAAGGTTTTCGGTAGGCAGTAACCTCCACTCCTTCAAGCTCGGTCTGTGCCAGTTCCATTTTAACTACCGGCAGTGTGAGATTCGCATTGACTTGTATATTCCGATACAATGTCTCATAACCCAGATAAGAATAACGGATGATATAGTTACCCCCAGCAAGCGATGTGCCATATACCCCGCAAGAGTCGGATACCGCTCCGGTGACGAGTGTACTGTCTGCCTGATTCAAAAAGGCGACATTCACCATCGGCATCACCGCATTTTCCGAATCGATGATTGTTCCTTTAATCAAATGCTGACTGTAAACAGGCAGTATGATTAAGCTGCCTATAACATATAAAAATAGCTTTTTCATAGAGTTAAGTCAATGCTAAATATTTCATCATGTTTGTGTATTATCTTCCGAAACGTGAAGAATCTACTTCTTTCTTCTCCTTACTGATGCTGCCACCAAAACGATAGACAAATTTCACTGAAACGATACGGCTGTACTGCCCCATATTCAAGTCGATGTGCTGTCCTGCATAGCGGTTTCTCACCTTCATACGCATGGTATCAAACAAATCAGCACAGTTCAGACTCAGACTGGCTTTATCCTTCAGGAAGTTCCACTGCGCTCCTACATTGACCGTAAAGACCGGTTTCGTATCGCTGATACCGGAAACCATGCTTGAAGATACATCGCATCCAGGTCAAATCCGAGGTTCTATCACCACTTCGTCCAGATTATAGTCCTTCGATTCCAAAGTAATGACACCAGCATCACGTGCCTGGCCCTTCACCTGCCTGGTCTGATAAAGCAGATGCTGGACGATGAGCTGATAATTCTCCGGCTCCGGTTCAAGCATGAATGTACCGTCGGCCGCAGATATAGTTGCGTCTAAATAGGTTGAATCCGGTAGCTGCATGACGATGGTAGCACCTTCTACTGGATGCAGATTGGCATCTACTATCTTTCCGGTTGTCTGACTGAATACAGATGATGCAAAACCTGCATATATGAAGAGACCTGCAATAATTCTTTTACATTCCATTCTATCTATCCAATACTTCGGTAAATTTTTACCGATAAATTAAAATTAAACATAGAATCGGCATAATCCGGTTCAAAATTATATTCAAGAGATCATTGAAATACTGTCAAGAATAAATCGTCAAGGAGTAAGAAAAGGGATGAAAAAGATATGCTAAACAGCTGAAAATTAACAGAAAAAGTATTGCATAATTCACTGATTTTTAGTAAATTAGAAGTACTTCACCACTTTTAATTATGACTAAAGAATCACTCCTTATGCAATACCAATCCGAGTGCAGAAACGCTCTCGAATCAGCTGTAAATATAAGCAAATCTTTTCAGAAAGTATTCATGGATGCAATGAAATTATTCATGGCTATACCTGACCGCATCAATTTCCTGCAAATGGGACGGTATGGATGTTTCTCGGAACAGACATACCGCAACAATTTTGAGAACGACGGCTTTGACTGGTTTTCCTTCAATGAAGCCATCATCAGGGAACACCTTAAAGGTGGTCGCAAGGCGATAGCCGTTGATCCGTCTTTCATTCCAAAATCAGGCAGCAAAACGCCGTGGATTGGCTATTTCTGGTCCGGTTGTGCCGGTGAATACAAACGTGGACTGGAAATAACCGGTATTGGAGTTATAGACGTTGACAACCATGAATGTATGACTTTGGGCTCTGTACAGACACCTGACAACGCAACGCTGGAAAGCTGTGAGAAGAATCTTGTTGACTGGTACAGCTCTTACCTTATCAGCATACAGGAACAGCTGAAACGTATTTCTGTCACAGTCGTATGTGATGCGTTCTTTTCAAAGGCAACTTTCATCAAACCATTGTACGATAACGGTTTCCACGTAATAAGCCGTTTCAGGAATGATGCCGTATTGTTTTATCCCACCTTAGAAAATAGGACAGGAAAACGCGGACGTCCAAAATTACATGACGAGAAAATTGACTTTGAAAATCTGGACATCACAAGATGTACCGAGTACAAAGTGAACAAGGGTAAACTTTACGGACTGAAAGCATACTCCAAAGCACTCAAACGCTTTG
>ERZ827528.151-NODE-151-length-93223-cov-8.302293_pt1 | contig 93223 bp, 100 predicted proteins | sample MGYA00519768_ERZ827528 | MGnify/ENA primary metagenome ERZ827528 (study PRJEB31778, sample SAMEA3449343) | human gut metagenome | biome: human gut; feature: human-associated habitat; material: faeces | place: United Kingdom | collected 2010/2012 ...
CCATCAAGCGCAAGCTAAAAATTTTTGTCGTGTGCTTGACATACGGGTGCCGCAGATCGTGAAAACGGATCTTCCGCAATCCGTTCTTTTGCAAAACCAGCGGAAAATGCTGTGTGATATAACCGGGTTTCACGAGCTCACCGATCTCGTTGACATAGATATAACCGGTGTATTTTTTGCAATAGGAACGCCCGCACAGTTTTTGATTCAACTCCTGCTGCGCTTTCAGACGGTGCAGCAATTCTTCAAACGGCGGGACAAGCGGCAGACTGCGGTAGCTGGATTTCGTCTTTGTCCGATCCTTTTGGATGATCTTGCTTTTGCCATCTATGGTCGCCTGCGTGACCGTATGACGAATGGTGATCGTCTTTTTCTTGAAGTCGATTCCGTGTAGCTACTGGGCTTTGTTTTGTGCTGCAAACTCACCCTCATTTACGGCCTTGTATGCGATTTCTGTTCGTCAGGCCAGAGTTTTGCCCATCAGGGGACCTTTCAACCCCTAAAATCCGGCTTTCTTCAGATTCCGCCTCACGACGGACACCCTTGCCTTTGGCTAAATCTTCCCGCTACCGGGCGACTTCGGGACTTTCACCCTACAGAACGTGCGCTCACCGGGCGCACAGCAAAAGGCGGCGACTCGTCAGAGTCTCCGCCTGGTGTCTTTTGGCTCCAAAAGACCTTGCTTGCCAAAGCCTCACAAGCTACAATGCACACGGGGTCAGGCTGCCGTCGGCCAGAAGAAACGTCCTGTCGCACTGCCGTGCAACATCCGGATCATGTGTCACGATCACCACGGCTCTTTGCAGATCGTGAGCCAGCTCACGCAGGCAATGGATCACGATGGCAGAATTGTCCTTGTCCAGCGACCCGGTCGGCTCATCCGCCAGTATGATTTTCTGGTCATTGACCATGCTGCGAATGATGGCGACCCGCTGCCGTTCGCCGCCCGAGAGATGCTTTACGGTGCTTTTCAGCTTATCCGCAATCTGCAATTTCTCCGCCATGCCGTTGATGATCTCTCGATACTCCTTTGAACTCTTTTTATGCTTGCTGTAAAGCGTTGGAACAAGAATATTCTGCATGGAGGTATCCTCCTCGATCAGGGCGAAGTCCTGCACGATGTATCCGAAGTATTGGTTGCGTATCCTGCATCGCACGGCGTCACTCATATCGCTTGCCTTTTGCCCGTCCACATATACCTCGCCGGAATCGGGCGCAACAACTATGCCCATTAGGTTCAGAAGCGTGGTTTTTCCACTTCCCGAGGGACCGATGATGGCGATCATCTCGCCCCGATGAACCTCCAGCGAAGCATTTCTGACGGCGTGAACCCGGTAGTCGTGGTCCTTGAATGTTTTGCTGACGTTTTGAACAGATAATAAAGCCATCAGTAGTCCCTCCTTAGATTCTGCAAGCTATTCATTGTCCCGATTCGTTTTCCGGCGTACACGGCCGCAAACCGGCACAAGCCGGTAACAAATGCCATGCACAGCGGCAAAACATACCACAGCGCCATTTCGTTTCGGAACATGACAAATACGATCCCGATGATTGGAAGGATATGCAGCACCAGCACGAAGCCGCCCACCCGCCTCCGAATGGTACGGATCGGAGCACCGTAAAGGTGGTGCACCGTGTACTCTGCCACATGGGTTTCAATGATGCGAATGATATTGCAGATCAGAAGAATGACCAGCAGAGCGCCAGACAAAAGATAAAACAGAATATACAGTCTGTGGGCACGGATCGAAGCAGAGGTGGTTATCTGCGTAAAATCCTCTGTGGAGATTCCTGTATACAGGATTCCTTTCTGCTCGTAGAACAATTTTTGGAGCTGTTCAATTTCTGCATCGGACGGATCTACGAGAACCATTCGTCCAAAGACCTCGCCGCTCAACCCCCACCACGGAAACATCTTATTGACCGCTTGAAAGTCCCTGGTGCAAAGGATCAGGGTGTCGGACAGCAGGGGATTGTCCGGCTCTATGTAATGCAGCGGATGGAACAGATCAAATTGCACTCCTGCATTGGCAACAGTCTCTATTTCCCTGCCCGATATCGTAACACTGCCGCCTGCATCTTCACGGTGAGCTTCGGGAACAAAGAGCGCCATATCCCCGTCATAGTGCAGCCCTGCCAGAGTGCTGTACTGCCCGAAAAGGATCAGTATCTGTGTATATTTTTTGTCCACATAGCCGTCATTGCCTACGAAGACAAAGCTGCCGGCCTTTCCATCTGCGGACAGGCTATGCTGCAAATAATCCAAAACAGCATCGGGATTTTTCTGCTGTCTGTTTGCGGACGCAGCGCCCTCCGGGTTTGGCTCCATCTGTACGTTTTTCATCTGAAACATGACCACATTCCGGCGAACAAAGGAACGAATGGCCGCTGACTGCCTCTGCACCGAGGAAAAGCTCACTGAAAGATACAGAATCGCCATGGCGATCATCGTCGCCACAACGGTGTAAAAAAAGGCCCATGTCCATTCCTTTCGGAGGTCTTTAAGTATCTGCTTCCATACCATATCAGTAACGCCCCTCCATTCCGCAATGCTTTCGCTGCCAACTTAGGAAACATATTGTATGAACCGCGCATATAAACAAGGTATTGCATACGCCGCTTAATACGGCAACATTCAGATACGCCGCTCTATGTATTAAGTAAAGCTGCGTTCGTCCGAGCATATATCCAAGGCCCGTTCCCAATACCGCGATGCACATCAGGCGAAGCAGAAGCCTTACAAATAGGTATGCATAGGCCGCGCCATACAGGTGGTGTATGACCATGAAGCGGTTGCTTTCCCGATACATCATGGACATTGCGAATACGGCGCAGAACACCAGCCCGAGGAAGGCAAACAGCAAAGACCGGGACACGAAATCATCCATAAGCATCTTTTTCAGAACTTCAAGGATATTCAAATTGCTGTCGGTGTAGGTCTGATATTCGATACTCCTGCCGGTTTTCTCGACTATGCTTGTTAATTCGGAAAGGCTCTCGCCGCTGTCCACGTTTGTGAACAGCAGCCCTTGCAAATCGGTAATATCTGCCAGCGGATAATAAAAGAATGCGTCACCTTGGAAGGTGGGGGAACGGTTTCCATCAAACTCCCCGAGAATGTGATAGTTATACGTTCCGGGAAACAGCGTATCGCCCTCCGTATAGGTGTACAGGTTTTCATTTTCTTTTTGGATGAGGGCGGTCTTGGCTTCCCGGCCATCAAAGGGCGTATGCCAGGTTCTTTGGAACCATCCCGCATAGTCCAAGGCGGCAATTCCGGCAGACGAAAAGCCCTTGTAGAAAACTACAGCTTGATTTCGTCTTGCCCAGTCGTCCAAATCCTCCCGCAGCGTTCCAAGCTTTGTCCTTACCTGTGCGCCAGGTTCACTTTGATAGTCGAACACGGTAAATCCGGTAAAATCATCGGATGCGGAATCATAGTGCATAGTATAAACCATATAAAAGAACAAGGTTGTTAGCATGAACACCAGAAGCAGCGCCATAAACGACAGCCATTCTCCCTTTCTTTTTCCCATAATAATCCCTCATTTCCTTGTCTTGTCTATACGATACAACGCCTCGGCTGCGGAAACAGGTTACAGCTTTTTGTAAAAAAGATGACGGGGCCGCTGCAAACAAATCGGCAGCGGCCCCGTATGGTCTGTGAGGTTATGGATGTCGAACGGAGTTCACCAGGCGGAGCACTTGCTCCCGATCCAAGCCTCCGTATATGGTGAGATCGAATGCGTACCCATCCTGCTGCCACAGGGCAACCATGCAGCCATCGGCTTCATAGAGAGTCACAGTGACGCCGGACAGGTCGATTTCGGTAAGCGTTCCGTGCTGGGTATCTATGTCAATCCAATAATCCGCGCCTACGCTCTGTGACAGTATAATCTCCTCTCCATCCTCATTTCGGTACACCACAGTGAAGCTCGCGTCATTATCCACGGTATAGACCGCCTCAAATCCATCGGGCAATTCCGTCAGAGTATAACGCTCCGCGATTCGGTCAGCTCCGGCGTTTCCGGTAAAAAAGCGAACGCAGTTCTCATAGGTCCCCTTGAAGAAGGCCGCCACAGGCTCCCGAATGGCCGGAATGCTGCAAGCAGTCAGCGCAATTAGTATCATGGCAATACCCGCTGCCGCAGCCCGCTTGGAGGCCGTGCTTGTCATACGCCAGAGCCAGCTTTTCTCAGCCTTGGCAAGCCGATTCATCCTGCGGGTAAAGCGAGGCGAGAACGTGTAGGTGATATCGTCGTCGCTTTGCGGCATACCTGCAAATTCTCGTGAGGCGGCCTCCCGAAGGGCTGTTTTTAGCAAGTTATCGGTCATATCTATTCCTCCTCCAATAGCTGCTTTTGCAAAAGCTTTTTTCCGCGAACCAGCCGCTGCTTTGCTGTTGCTGTCTTACAGTTTAGCAAGCTTGCCGTCTCCGGTATGGACAGCTCCAGCACGAAGTGGGCATACAGGGTGTCCCTGTAGATGTCATCCAGTGACGCAATGACTTGAAGGATGCAGTCATATGCCATTCTATTGCTGATCATGTCCACAAGCTGGTCATCTGGCAGCTCCACTATGCTTTTCAGTGCATCCTCCCGTTCCGCATTCATGACAGTCCGCTGACGCTGCTGCTTGCGTAAATGATCGATAGCCTGATGCTTAGTTGCCTTCAACAGATAGCTTCTTACATCCGCCGCCTCCTGGATGCTGCCAATTTTCTGCATTTGACTTTTTGCAATCTTCAGAAAAACATCGTGGACGGCGTCCTCGGCATCGGAATCGTTGCTCAACACGGCGCGGGCAACAAGGAACATCTGCTTCCGGTAGGTCATGTATATTTCCTCAAATAGACGGCGGTGTATTTCATCGTCTATAAAGCTCATGTATAGAATCAGCATATATTCTCCTTCCTCTCAAGGAGCCCTCAACCATATAACGATGGGAAAAGGCAAATAGGTTACAAAAACAGCTTCGGGGTGCTGTTTTTCGGTTCTGGGGATGGCGTTTATTATACTATAACGAGCCGGAAGAATCCACCTGTACTTTTTGCAAGCCTGTCACCTGTGTATCCACCGACCGATCTCAGGATCGTAATAACGGCTGGATACATAATAGAATCCCGTTTCGGTGTCGTAGTAGTACCCACGGTAGCGCAGAGGGTTGATTTCTGCCTTGGAGCCGGAGCTTGAAAGGATATCGCCCCATGCGTCATAGGCATAGGAAGCCACAGACGTGCCACTGCCATCGACCAACTTGACCACATCGCCTTGCAGGTTCAAGACATAGTAATAGGTGGTAAAGCTGCTGCCGTTGTTGGTGGAATAATTCAAGGCGAACGGCAGCCCCTGATTATCATAGATGAAATCCATAATCGTTGTGCTGCTGCCGCTGCCTGTCTCCACGGGGTCACCGCCCGGAAAGGGCACGCCGCTGCAGTCAGATTTGAGGCAGCTGCAGGAGCATCACATCAAAATCAATGTCCTGCCCGCCGATGCGGAAGAAGGCCGGGAAGGTGCACAGCTTCCGGAAGCCGAATTTTTCATACAGCCGGATAGCGCGGACATTGTCGCTGCGCACCTCGATATCGAGCTGGGCAAAGCCGTTTTCCCGCGCAAAGGCAAGGACGGCCTCCGTCAGGGCCGAAGCCGCACCGCAGCCCCACCACGCCCGCTTCAGGCTGATGCCGAACACGCCGCGGTGGCGCATCCGGCCGGGCTTGCGGTTCAGGCTGGCCGTGCCGATGAGCTCGCCGTCCACCCTGGCAAGATACTGCACATGGTCCGGCGAATCGACCTGTGTGCGCAGATAGGCCTGCTCCTCCTCCGGCGCAAGCGGCACGCCCTCTGCGCCGAAGCTGAGGTTGTCCGTCTCGCCGCCCACGATCTTCAGGTAGTCCAGCAGCGCCGCGGCATCCTCCGGCCGGGCTCGCGTGATCGTAAATGCGTTCTTCTTTTCCATGCTTCTTCTCCTTTCCGATCATACGGCGGGAGGTCTCCTGCCAGAATGCAGCTCGTCAAAAAGTCTTTACGGACCTTTTTGACAGTCCAAGAATTCTCCGCGCGGTCTCAGAGCACGAGCCGCGCGATCTCCATGGTGGCGATCTTCAGGACCGCGCCGCCGGACATCACATAGAACCAGAGCTCCCGCATTTTCTGCGTTCTGGCGATCGGCGTGGCGATCGCGGCGACGACGATCAGCAGCGCACCGGCACAGCCGACGACGGTCGGAACGCTGACGAGCGGAAACACGCCCGGCGCGCAGCTGCCGTCGATGGTGTGCTGGATGGTCTTGTCCAGCCCGTCCCGCGCCGCCGCAAAGCAGCAGACGACCAGACCGAACACCAGCAGGAGCAGCGTTCTCCTGCCCCAGCAGGCGATATTGCCGCGGTTCCAGACGGAAAAGCCGATGTAGCCCAGCAGAGCAAGGATCATCAGTGTCGTTGCCGTCGTGACGGCGTTTCCAAAATACAGCTTCATGGTAGATTTCCCCTTTCTCTCATTCATTGCGCTCTTGACGTTTCGGCGGCAACGGCCGCCAGCAGGACGCCCATGGATACCCACGGCGCTGCCGCGCATAACGCGCAGTGCTGCGGTGTTCGTGGGATAAAGAATTGCGTTCATAAAGTCTTTCTCTCAAAAAGCAGACGCAGCGCATGATCGGACCTGCGATCAGCACTGCGTCTTTGCGTCTGGCTGTTTATGTAACCGTTCGGTTACTTTCTATTATAGGGACTGTCGGCCCCTTTGTCAAGGCCTTTTTCCGGTTTTTCTATGTGCCGCATACAAAGTGCCCCGGGAGAACCCGGGGCACTCGCTCGCTGCTTATGCGTAATTTGCTTCAGGCGTTCTGCAGCGCCGCAAAGCGGAACAGGATCGTCGCCAGCTCCGCGCGCGTTGCACCGGCCTTCGGCGCTAGCTCCGCTGCGCTGCGGCCATTGACAAGGCCCTCTGCAACGGCCCATGCCATGGCATCCTGCGCAAATGCGCTGACCGCGTCGGCATCGCCGTAGGCGCTCAGGTCGGCGTGCTTCTCGGTATTGCTGCCGAGATAGCCCGCAAAGCGATAGAGCATCATAGCCATCTGCTCGCGCGTGAGGGAAGCATCCGGATCAAACAGTCCGCCGCCGACACCGTTAACGATGCCGTTCTCCGAGGCCCAGATCACCGCCGCGCCATACCAGCTGTCGGCAGACACGTCCGTGAAGCTGCTCTCGCGGCCCGCCATGTCCGGCGCGCCCGCCATGCGGTAAAGCACCATGACCAGCATTGCGCGGGTCGTCTCGCCGTTCGGCTCGAACAGGCCGCCGCCGACGCCGTTCATCACGCCGTTTTTCAGCACCCAGTCAACGTACTCGTGATACCAACCATTCCGGTCGAGATCCGTGTAGGCTTCACTCGGGCAGGTCTCTGCCGTAGTCTCACGCTGCTCAGTCTCGCCGCAGCGGCCGCACTTGCGCTCTTCCAGACCAGTGTGGAAGCAATCGGCTTCCTTCACCGTCGTCCAGTCGCCGTAGTCGTGGCCCAGAGCAGGGATTTCCTCGCCCTTGCTGTGCACCTCGCCGCAGCGCGTGCAGACCATGTCGCCCGTGTAGCCCGGCTCCGTGCAGGTGGCTTCCTTCGCGCCGGTCAGCTTGTCGTCATGGCCAAGCGGCTGACGGATCTCGCTGATGTAGGTGTAGTCGCAGTGCTTGCAGTGATTCTCCGTGTAGCCGTAGCCCTCGCAGGTCGGGGCGACTACCGTCGCCTCGCAGTCGTGGCCCGTAGCATCCACGAAATCAGCCTTGTAGCTGTCGCCGCAGGCAGAGCAGGTATAGGTCGTGTAGCCCATATGCGTGCAGTCCGGATCCGTCCTGACCGCCTCATAGCTGTGGGCGATCATCGGGTTGGACTCGGTATAGCTCTTGCCGCAGTTCGTGCAGGTGAAGGTACGAACGCCCTCCTCCGTGCAGGTCGGTTGCTTTGTCACCTCGCTCGTGTAGCTGTGATCCGCTGCCTGCGTATAGCTGTCGACGTAGCTGTTGCCGCAGCGCGTGCAGGTATGCGTCGTATAGCCCATGGCGTCGCAGGTCGGAGCCGTTACAACGGTCTGATAATCATGGCCGAGTGCCTCGGTCATGGTATCGACATAGCTGCTGCCGCAGACGGAGCAGGTATGCGTCGTGTAACCGGCGGACTCACAGGTCGGAGCCGTCACGACGTCCACATAGCTGTGGCCCGTGGCCGGGAGCATCGCGTCGACATAGCTGTCGCCGCAGACGGAGCAGGTGTGCGTCGTGTAACCGGCGGACTCGCAGGTCGGAGCCGTCACGACATCCACATAGCTGTGGCCCTTTGCCGCCACATAGTTCGTGCGGTAGCTGAGGCCGCAGCGCGCGCAGACGGACTCGGTGTAGCCGTCCTTCTCACAGGTCGGCTCCACGACCGTCACAGTCAGATCGTGGTCAAGCGGCTCGCCGACCTTGACCGTCAGCGTATTGCTGACCGCATCGCAGTTGTCACACTTGACATAGTAGACCGCGGCTTCGGTGCAGGTAGCTTCCGACTTGATGACATCAGAGGCAGTGTTCGCGAAGGTATGCTCCGCGTCGGCCTGCCACAGGAGGATCGGATGCTTCGTCGCGGTGCAGCCGCTCGTGAAGGCAGCCTCTGCCAGATCGGCGTTCATCGTGGAAACGAATTCCGCGTTCGCAATTTCCTCTGCGGTCCTGACAGTGGCAGTCTGGGTCTCGGCATTTTTCACGGCGCCGATGCCGCCCTTCTCGCAGGTGCCCTCAAGATAGTAGAGGCTCTCGATGACCGCATCTGCGCTGCTCACCGTGCCAATGACAGAGCCATAGGTAAAGGTTGTGTTGCAGGTGACCGTGCCGAGGTTGAAGCAGCTGCGGACCTCGGAGTTCGCGCAGTAGCCGACGATACCGGCGGGATAGTTGCCGCCGGCCTTGATCGTACCGGTGTTGTAGCAGGCCGTGACCTTACAGCCGTTCGGCAGATTGGAAACAATGCCCGCTGCGCAGGTGCTGGGGGCGGTGATGCTGCCGGTGTTGACGCAGCCGGTGATGGTACTGGGCTGGTTGCCGCTGGAAATGTTGCCAACGATACCGGCACAGTAGCGCCAGCCGGTGACATTGCCGCTGTTGGAGCAGTTGGTAACATTCAGGCTGTAGTAGGTGCCGCCGACGACGCCGCCGACGCTCTGGTAGTTGCCGCTCGTGCGCTTGATGGAAACGTCAACGTTCGCATGGAGGTTCGTCAGGTCAGCGTAGTCCGCGCGGCCGGCGATACCGCCGACGTAAGCATCGTTAACGGACTTGGTGGAACTGGCGACAACGGTGCCGTTGACGGTCATGTTCTCGATCTTCGCGCGGTCGGTGACGTTGGCGCCGGAGACCCAGCCGAACAGGCCGCGATAGAGCGGTATCGGGGTCGTGCTGCTGTAGTTGATGGAAAGGTTATCCACGGTGTGGTTCTGGCCGTCGAAGGTACCGGCAAACTGCTTAGAAGCGGTGCCGATGGGCGTCCATTCGTAACCGGCCAGATCGATGTCGGCCGTCAGGATGCCGGAGATCTTCGTGCTGCCGCCGTTGACCTTCTGGGCAAACCAAGCCAGCTCTGCGCCGGTGCCGATGAGGTAAACGCCGTTTTCGCCGGTCTTCGGCTCGGTCGCGGTCTTGCCGTCCCAAGCGTTTTCCGCCGCCTTGCGCACGGTGAACTTGACGGTGATCACGCCGTTTTCGACCTTCTCTGCGTCGGCGGACCCGAGCTTAAAGGAACCACTGGTGCGGACATAGCCGAGCTGCTCGATGGCGTAGGTGTAGGAGCCGTAGCCGAGCTTATAGGTACCGTCAGCTTCCGCCGTCAGGAGCTTGTTATCGCCGTCCTTGAGCGTGGGAGTGAGGTCTTCGAACACGTTGCCGTTTTCATCCACGGCGACGAGCTTGACGCTGTAGTAGACCTTCCTGTTGACCTCGACAGGAATATCCGCCAGGCGGCTGGCAACAAAGCTGATGTTGACCGCGGAGAAGTTCGTGCCGACGCCGGTGTCGGTCATATTGTACAGCGTATCAAACGGGCTGGGAGCGGAGTACATACCGCCGGAGATATAGCCGTCGGTGACCATAACGGTCGTTTTGTCTGAGCCTTCGGGGAAGGTGATGTCTGTGGGCATCTCCACGGTGACGGAGGCTCTGTCCATCTGCTGATACTGGCCAAGGCTGCCCATGGAATCGTCTTCGTCCGTGCTGTAGTTCAGATTCAGCGTCAGGGGATTGAAGATACCGGAGACCTTGTCCACGCCGCGATACAGGCCGTCGAAGGAAAGCGTGACCTTGTCGCCGGGCATGATCGGCTCACCGCTGTTGGAGGCGTTCTTCACGGTGACGCTCGTCTGCGCCACACGAACCAGACGATAGGACGTGCCGGTGGAATCGACCATCTTGATGATGACAGTGCCGCCGAGCGTACCAGCCGTGCGGAAGGGGAGAAGGTCGGCATGATACTTGCCGTCCGCGCCCGCCGTGAGGTCGGACCAATCGGAGAGCGTGCTGTTCAGGGAAGCGTTGGTGGTGACGACGGCGTAGCTGACCTTCACGCCTTCGGCTGCCTTCACGGTGAAGTCCAGCGTGGGAGCAGTGTCGGTGTTGAGATAGTACCACGTGTCGTAGTTGTAGTCCCAATTTGCGCCGCGGCTGCTGATGGTGCCGCCGTTGAAGGTAACGGTTGCGTCGGCTGTACCGGCTGCTTCATTCGTGATGACGAACACGCCGGTGCGTTCGGGGTTGTTGGCGGGGAAGAAACCGCCGTGGGTTCCGGCAACGTCCTTGTCGTTGTACAGGTCGATGGCGTCGTAGGTGACGGCCACGATGTCCGTGCCGGTGGGCGTCACGTCGAGCCAGTTGCCTACGGCGTTGCCGCCGCTGACCTGCGTAACGTCCGCCGGATTGCCCTGCAGCACCTGAATGTTGAAGCTCGGCTCGACCATGATGTTGCCTGCATCGTTATTGATTAGCTCCCACATACGGTACGCGCGGATGCGGTAGGTGTCGCTCACGCTCATAAAGCCGCTGTGGCTCAGGAAGACCTGCAGGTCGGCTTCGTCGCGGGAGGATACCGTCGTGCCGAGGTCCTTGAAGCTGTGAGACTTCCTGTCGGTCGGCGCGCCGGAGTCAAAGGTGATCGTCTTTTCCGTCTTTTGGTTGAGGCTGGACAGCCAGCCGGCCTTGGTCACATAGGTACCGGTCTCATCGACCAGACGCCATGTGTAGTTGTTGTTGCGCTCAGAAACGCGGTAGGAATAGGTGGTCATGCCGGTCGCGTCGTCCTTCGCAGTCTTGTACGGCTCGACCGCTCTGGTGTTGAAGTTGTTGTACTGGAAGAACAGGGTGAACTCCGCCGTCGTGGGCGCAGTGATATCCAGCTCCACGGCGTTGGCGATCGTGATGTTCTTCGTTACGACGTTGTAGGAAGGCGCCGTGGTCTGGTTGATCTGCTGATTGAACATATACTTTTCCGTGTTCGTCGGATAAGCATAGATGTTGTACAGCGAAGCGTTCTGCGCCTCCCACGACAGGAAGGGGAAGGCAGTATAGTCGCTGCCGTAGCGGGTGTAGGTATAGTGTGTACCGGAGTGGATCATGCTGCCGGTAACGGGCATGATCATCTCGACATGGTAGTCGTCCGTGCCGAAGTACTCGTTCTTCTCGTTCCTGGTCGTAGCATAGACGCTGACAACGCCGAGATGGATGTCGTTGCCACCGCCGCCGTAGATGTCCTTCTCCATCGGCAGAGGCAGGCTCTGACCGCCAAGATAGATGTCATAGGCCTCGGTCGCAGTGTTCCAGCCGTAGCCGCGCGTGGAGTAGCGGCCGGTGCTCAGGGTGGCGTAGAACATGTTGTAATTGTTCACGACCGTGTTGCTGGCCGTCGCCGTTTCGTCGGCTGCGTCAAAGGCGCTGTTGGTGAACCGGACCTCCTCGTAGTCGTGCAGCTCGTACTTTGTGCCGTCGATCTCGACATAGTCCTTCTCTTCGCCGTCGATGATGGTGTAATCGGCGGGGTTGTAGACGTACACGGTCTTGCCCTCGGCATCGGTAAACCAGCCGACATAGTCAAACTGATTTTCGTCGATGCCCGCGGTCTTGTACATCTTGAGGATCGGGTACTTATTGCCGTTTGTGCTGTAGTTCTGGTCACGGCCGACGTAGAAGTTGATATTCGCTTCGACGACATCGACGAAGGTCAGCGTCAGCGTCCAGGTATCGGCGGAGTAGCCGGCGTCGTTCTTTGCGCGGAACTTATAGATATATGTGCCTGCCTTGCTCTGGACCAGGCTCTTGTTCACGCCGCCGAACATTGCTTCCTCAAAGTGCTGCTCCCCGCTCCACGTCGCACCGCCATCGGAGGACATGGTGTAGAAGTAGTTCTTGTAGGTCAGCGTGCCATTTTTCACGCCGAAGATCTTGCCGTCCATCAGATCGTCGAGCTGATAGCTCTTGCCGGTCTGAACTTCCGCAGCGGCATCAGTCACACCGTCGAGCAGATAGGGCGCTGCGGGATCCTTCGCGCCGCAGACGGTGCAGACGCCGTCTTCATACTGATGTGCGCGGGCCTCCTGCCATACCAGCAGCGGATAGCCGCCGCAGCCGGTATTCTCCTTGAAGCTGCTGCCGAGCGTCGGTGCCAGCGCCTTCAGCTCCTCTGCGGTCTTCGCCGTGGCGTTCTCGTCGCCAATCGCGGAAGCGCCGCCGAGGTAATACACATTGGAGACCTGATCCGCACTGCCGACAGCCGCGCCAATCGCGCCACTGGCCGCGGCTGTCGTGACCTTGCCGGACACATAGGCATTTGTCAGGGAGGACTTCTCCATGACGCCGATCAGACCGCCCACGAGCGTCTTTTCGGTAGACACATCACCGGTGTTATAGACATTGGTCACAGTCGCCTGCTTGGCATAGCCCATCAGACCGCCGACATAGGTACCGGTCGCCGTGATCCTGCCAGTGTTATAGCAGCCGGTCATCGTGCCGGAATAGAGCTCATAGCACAGGCCGCCGAGGTTGTTCACGCCGGTGACATCGCCTTCATTGCCGCAGTTCGTCACAGTCGTGTCGATCATGACACCGGCCAGACCGCCCACGGAGGAGGTGCTGCCGACCCTCTCGTCGGCCGTCACATCCACGCGGGAAATGACCTTGGAAAGCTCCGCATAACGGGCAGAGCCGACCACGCCTGCGACATATCCCGTGTAAACGGAGAATTCGCTTGCCGCGTTCACGCTGCCCGTGACCGTCAGGTTCTGAATGACCGCATGTTTTTCGGGCGTGCCCTCGACCTGACCAAACAGGCCGAGATACAGTCTCTCGCCGGAGGCCGCCGTGGCATAGTCCACATGCAGGTTGGAAATGGTGTGGTTCGCGCCGTCAAGGCTTCCCGCAAAAGCTACACTGCCATTGCCGATCGGGGTCCAGATCACGTCGGCCAGATCGATATCCTTCGCCAGAACGGCAGAGATCGCATTCTCACCGCCGTTGACCTTCTTGACAAACCAGACAAGCTCGTCGGCATTGCCGATCTGATACACGCCGTCCTTCTGCGCAGGCTCCGCAGGAGCCTTGACCGTCACAGCACACTGTGCCTTTGCCTCGCCGCAGCTGGCCGTGATCGTGGCCGTACCGGTCTTTCCGGCAGTCACGACGCCGTTCTGCACGGAAGCGACCTCTGCATCCGTCGTCGTCCAGGCAATGGTCGGATCCGTCGTATCCTCCGGCTGGATCGCAGCGGTCAGGGCCGCCGTGTCGCCGGTATACAGGTTCAGCTCGGTCTTATCCAGCGTTACAGCCGAGGCCATGACCGGGGGCGTGACCGTAACGGCACATTCTGCCTTCACGGTGCCGCACGTCGCAGTGATGACAGTCTCGCCGGCCGCCTTCGCCGTAACGATCCCGTTTTCCACCGTTGCGACCTCTTCCTTCGAGGAGCTCCAGACAATGGTATCCGTCGTGTTCTCCGGCTGGACCGTGGCCTTCAGGGAAGCGGTCTTTCCCGCCGTCAGCGTCAGCTCCGTCTGGTCCAGCGTCACGCCGGTCGCCGGAGTGACCTCGCGGGTCAGCTCGAGATACAGCTCATACGTCGTGCCCGCCATGACATCCATAATGCTCAGATAGGCGACCTTGCTGTTTTCCGCAGGCGTGAAGGGCTTTTCATGCTTGTCCGTCAGCAGGGCCGTTTCCAGCTCCGCAGCCTTCAGGGTGAAGGGATTCGCGCCAGCCTCGTTGAGATAATTGCTCTTCTTGTCCGTCACGAGCAGGAAGCTCGCATCCGCCACATGGATCGTCACATCACTGCCGTAGGGCAGCACGGCACGGTACTTCGTCTCGCCCTCGCCGCCAACGCGGGAAAGGGGGCTGGTCTTGCCGCCGACGCTGACCGTGAGCGGACTGGCCGTGACCGTAACGGCACACTCGGCCTTCACGCTTCCGCATACCGCCGTGATGACGGTGCTGCCCGCGCCGACCGCAGTCACAACGCCGTCCGCGACCGTAGCGACCGCCTCATTCCCGGTCGTCCAGGTCAAGGTATCCGTGGTGTTTTCCGGCTGTGCCGCTGCCGTCAGAACGGCAGTTTCGCCCGTCATCAGATTCAGCGTGGTCTTGTCGAGCGTCACGCCGGTCGCCGGGACGACCGCAGCCGCCTTTTCAAAGCGGACTGCCACATCGTCATAGGCGAAGTAGGCGGGCTGCGAGAAGCCATAGCCGTTATCGCTGGAGCCGGTCACATTGAACGTGACCTTCAGGACCTTACCAAGGCCGGACAGGTCCCACTTTGTCCAGTCCATCATGATGTTCTTCGGACCGTTGCAGAGGTAGATGCTGGCAGTTCCGGTCTTCTCCCCTGCCGCGTTATAGCCCGTTGCGACCAGCTTGACCCAATCGTCGTCGCCGATCTTGGCAGTCAGACCGTTGCCGTCGATGTAGCAGTTGAGCGCATAGTCCATGTTGTTGACATACATATGGTCAATGACACGGGCGGTGCCGTCGGCAAAGGTTAGGGTCGGCAGGGAGGCCTCGGTCAGGCCATAGCCGGAATTATCTGCATAGCCGTAATGCACGGCAAAGTTATTCGAGCCGTTGTGGCCGCCGCCGGTCCGCTCCAGACCGGAAACGTCCTTTTTATAAACGGTAAGCTGACTCTCGAAGCCGCCGTACTTGCTGATCTCACCGGAAACATAGTTGGAAACGGCATGACCGCCGCTCCAGTAGCACCAGGAGCCATAGCCCTCGGACAGGGTGTTGCTGAGCCAGGTATTGTTCTTATCCGTCCACTTGTAAGCAGCGTCGACGGAGTCGACACCGGCGCCGCTCTCTCCGTAGAGCATCTTGCCGCCGTACTGCGGGCTGTCAATGAGACTCGTCCAGTTGTTTCCGCCTGCGAAGTTCGTTCCGCCCTTATAGTCGGCATCCTCGAACGTGAGGACGCGCAGCTCATAGTCGGGCTCTGCTGCGAACGCACTGACGGGCAGCAGCGAGCAGACCATCACAATGGCCAGCACGAGCGCCAGCAGGCGCTTTCCGCACGCTGCGGGTTTCGTTTGCATAAGCGATCTCTCCTTTTACTGATAATGTGTATCGGCAGCCGCCGGAGCGGCAGAAGCAGGGTTCAGCCCCGCCACAGCTGAGCTGCAGGGGGGCGCTTTGTTTTCCCTTCGGAAAACAAAAAAACGGCTGAAGGGATAGCATACCTATCCCCTCAACCGATTCGGGCTATGGAAATCTCCCAGTAGGTCTTCTGAGTTGCGCCTCCGGCGGAGCATCCGCCACGTCTGCCGCCCTGCCTTCTCAGTTTCCCAATGACCGGCTTTCGCCGACGGACAGCAGCCTCAGCGCTCACAGCGACGGTCATCCAGAAGGCAGCTGCCTTCTCGGGGTACTATCCCCATTCCCTTGTTTACCAACGCGCCTGACGGATCCTCCGCCGTTGCGGCCACGCGGTCTCTGCGAGTCGTGTGATTCAATTTTATGGTCCGGCACCAGCCGGACCATTCTTGATTATATCGTCCCGGATTCAGAATGTCAATCGTATTTTGTCCAAAAATGCAAAGCTCCCCGCACCGTTTTCGGCACGGGGAGTCGCTGCATTGCAGAATTACTTCTCGGCAGCCTTATCCTGCTCGATGAGGATGCGCAGCGCACCGACGGCGACCTCGACGCTCTTCGGCATCTCGGTATAGGCCATGACGGAGGAGGCGCGGCAGCCGCGGATGGAAGAGATGACAAAGATCGCAGCAGACTCCATCTCGGAGCTGATGACATTGCCGCGGCGCCATGCTTCCCAACGGGCCTTCAGCCACGGCTCGGCGGGCATGTTCTCCGGCTCGTGCTGGCCGTAGAAGGAGTCCTTGGACTGGGTGATGCCCTCGATGAAGTTGTAGCCGAGCTGCTTGGCGGAGTCGGCCAGAGCGGCGACAACGTGGCGGTCGGCGACGGCCGGGTACTCAATGGGGATGTAGTGCTTCGTCGTGCCCTCATCGCGGACAGCGGCAGTGTTGATGACGCCGTCGAGCGTCGGGTCGAACGCGCGGTCACAGACGCGGCCGGCCGTGCCGACGCGGATGAAGGTGTCCGCGCCGCAGGCGATCAGCTCTTCCAGGCAGATCGCGGTGGACGGGCAGCCCATGCCGGTGGAGACGACGGAGACGGGAACGCCGTTGAGCGTGCCGGTCCAGGTCTTATGCTCGCGGTTGTGCGCGACGAGCTTTGCATCATCAAAATAGGATGCGATCAGGTCCGTGCGGAACGGATCGCCGGGGAGCAGGACATAGCGGCCGATGTCGCCCTTGCCCACGCGAACGTGATAGGTCTTGCCCTCATCCGTAAAAACAGCCATGGTAATTTACCTCCAAATATTATCTCTTGCTCTTATCATAGGGAACGCCAATGACGCCGGGCGCATTGGAACGCTTCGTGGAGAACGCCAGAACGATCAGCGTCGCCACATAGGGAAGCATCTTGAAGAAGGCCTCCGGGATGCCGAGGTTATACAGGAACGGGATAACGGAATACGACGCGGCAATGGTCTTCGTCAGGCCGAAGAACAGAGCGCCGAGCGCGATACCCCACGGCTTCCACTGGCCGAACACGACGACGGACATGGCGAGGAAACCATAGCCGCTGACGCTGGCGGTATAGGTCGTGGTCGTCGGCAGGATGAACACGAGGCCGCCAAGACCGGCCAGAGCGCCGGAGATCAGGACGCCGGAATAGCGCATCTTATAGACGCTGATGCCGACACTATCGGCTGCCTGCGGGTTTTCGCCGCAGCTGCGCAGGCGCAGGCCGAAGCGGGTGCGCTTGAGGATGAAGGCCGTGACGATCAGGACGAGGATGCCGAGATACGTCGTGACATAGGCCTTCTGGAACAGGATCGGGCCGAGGACCGGGATCTTGCTGAGCAGCGGGACGGCGTCGATACGGAACGTGTTGCGGAAGACGACCTGCTCCGTGCCGAGCATGACGCGGGCATAGAAGATGCAGAACGCCGTAGCAAACGTGATGATGGCCGTCGAACTGATGGTCTGCTCCGCCTTCAGGTGGATGGAGGCAAAGGCGTGCAGGGAGCTCAGGAGTATACCGGCAAGGATCGAGATCAGGATCGCGATCAGCAGAACGAGCCATGAGGGCATGGCGGCACTTGCCGAGCGGATGAACATGATGCCCGCGAACGCGCCGAAGACCATGATACCTTCGAGCGCCAGGTTGATGATACCGCTGCGCTCGGCGAACACGCCCGCAAGCGCCACGATCATCAGAGGGACGGCATAAATGAGCGTCTGCTGAATGAGGAATGTCATTTCGCGTCGCCTCCTTTCTCCGTTTCCGCTTGTGCACCGGCTGGCGCGGAAGCTGCCGCCGGGGCGGGCTCCGCGTTGGCGTCCGCGCCGTCGTCCTTCTTTTTGCCGAGCTTGCCGATCCACATCTTGATGACCAGCGAGAAGGCGCTGAGGTACACGATGACGGCGATGATGACGTTCGTGATGTACTCGTTATAGGCCGTCAGGTTCGTCAGCTGCAGGCCCGAGATATCGAGCATCGACATGAACAGCGCCGTGAAGATGATGCCGATGGGGTTACAGGAGGCGAGCATCGCAACAGGGATGCCGTTGAAGCCGATGGCAGGGAGCGACTGGTACGTGGACCAGAAGAACTCTGTGTTGCCGGAGAGATAGTAGAGCGAAGCGCCCGCCGCGCTCAGTCCGCCCGCGATCGCCATGGAGATGACGATGTTGCGCTTGTCGGCGATACCGGCGTAGCGCGCGGCATGACGGTTGGAGCCGCAGGCTTTGAGCTGATAGCCGAACGTCGTCTTGGACATCATCACGTAAACGGCGATGGCAAAGACGATGGCGATGAGGATGCCGCCATTGACCTGGGAGTTCGGGAAGAGCTTGTCAAGGCCCATCTTCGCGGTGGCAACGCCGTTGTAGGTCGTCTTGTAGATGTAGCCGGTCTTGGTGGACTCGGTGACGTTCTTAAAGTTGCTGATATCAAAGAGCCATGTGACGAGGTTCGCCGCGATCCAGTTCGTCATGATGCAGGCGAGCACCTCGTTGATGTTGAGCAGGGCCTTGAAAAGGCCGGGGATCGCGCCCCAGATCGCGCCTGCGAGCGTGCCGCCGAGGAAGGCGAGCAGCCAGATGAGCGTGGTGGACATCGTCTCGGACGGAAGACCGAGGGCGATGGAGAGCGACACGAGCGTACCGATGAGGTACTGGCCCGGCGCGCCGATGTTGAAAAGGCCTGTTTTATACGCCATGCCGACGGAAAGGCCCGTCATGATGAGCGGCGCGGCACGGAAGAGCATGTTGCCGATATTCGTCGGGTTGAAGCCCCACGTCAGCGTGCCGGAGGCGTCGCGTCCCGTGGAGAACAGGCCTCCGAACACGATGCGGATGCCGTCCCACGCCGAGGAGAGCGAGAGGTTCGGGCTCGTGAGGCCGACGATCAAAATGACGATGCTGCCGACGGCGAGGCCGATCAGGATCGAGAGGACGGACGCCGCGACGGTCTTGAAGCCTTCGTTTTGCAGGAAGTGTTCTTTTTTCATACGGCCGCCTCCTCCTTCGCCATGCGCTTGGCGCCGGCCATGTAAAGGCCGAGCTCTTCGACGGTGGTTTTCTTCGGGTCGAGCTCGCCGACGATCTCACCCTCGTACATGACGAGGATGCGGTCAGAGAGGCTCATGACCTCGTCCAGCTCGAGCGAGACGAGCAAGATCGCCTTGCCGCGGTCGCGCTCGGCGACGAGCTGGCTGTGGATGAATTCGATGGCGCCGACGTCAAGGCCGCGCGTGGGCTGCACGGCGACGATGAGGTCCTTGTTGCGGTCGACCTCGCGGGCGATGATGGCCTTCTGCTGGTTGCCGCCGGACATGGAACGCGCGCGCGTAATCGCGCCCTGGCCGCTGCGCACGTCGAACTTGTCGATCAGGTAGTTGGCATAGTCGCGCACAGCCTTGTTGTTGATAAAGCCGTGGTTTTCAAAGCGCGGCTCGTTGAAGCGCTGGAGCACCATGTTCTGCTCGAGTGTGAAGTCGAGCACGAGGCCGTGCTTGTGGCGGTCTTCGGGAATGTGGCTCATGTGCTCGCCGCGGTGGCGGATGGAGGCATGAGAGATATCCTTGCCGCAGAGGGTGATCGTGCCGGAGGACGGCTTGTCAAGGCCCGTCAGGCCGTAGACAAGCTCCGTCTGACCATTGCCGTCGATACCGGCGATGCAGACGATCTCGCCCGCGCGGACGGTGAAGGAAACGTCGTTCACGGCGTTGCGCTTCTGCACGTGGGAATGGACGCAGAGGTGGTCGACCTTCAAAACCTCGCCCGCAGGCTTGGCCTCGTCCTTCGTGACCTCGAGCTGCACGGGGCGGCCGACCATCATGTTGGAAAGCTCCTGCTTGGTGGTCTCGCTCGTGTTGACCGTGCCGATGTACTTGCCCTTGCGCAGGACGCTCACGCGGTCGGAGACCTCCATGATCTCGTTGAGCTTGTGGGAGATGAAGAGGATGGATTTGCCTTCGCGGGCAAACTCCTTCATCGTGGCCATCAGCTCTTCGATCTCCTGCGGAGTGAGCACCGCGGTCGGCTCGTCGAAGATGAGGATCTCGTTGTCGCGATACAGCATCTTCAGAATTTCGACGCGCTGCTGCATGCCGACCGTGATATCCTCGACCTTGGCGTCAAGGTCGACGTTCAGGCCGTAGCGCTTCGAGATCTCTTCGACCTTTTTGCGCGCCTCCTTCTTCTGCAAAAAGCCGCACTTCGTCGTCTCCGCGCCGAGGATGATGTTGTCGAGCACGGTGAACACGTCCACCAGCTTGAAGTGCTGGTGCACCATGCCGATGCCGAGCGCGGTGGCGTCGTTCGGGTCCTTGATGGACACGACCTTGCCGTCCTTTTTGATGATGCCCTCCTCCGGCTGATAAAGGCCGAAGAGAACCGACATTAAGGTCGATTTTCCCGCGCCGTTTTCACCGAGCAGGGCGTGGATCTCACCCTTTTTGAGCTGTAAGGTGATGTTGTCATTGGCGATAATACCGGGGAATTTTTTGGTGATGTTCAGCATCTCGATCGCATACTGATTCTCCAAGTTTTTTCGCCCTCCTTCCGTTTTGATGGCCCGCACGCGCTGCGCTGCGAGGACGGAAACCATAATTACATTATACTATATCACGTTTTCCGATGAAAAGCAAAAGATTTTCTCATGTCTTTCCCTGTCGGTCCCATAGTAAATTAAATGCAGAAAAAAGTTTAACGCTTTTTTCTGCATTATTTTTTTATCTATTTCAGGGCTTGAAATGGGAGAAACGAGGTGACGAATGGTGAAGAAGCTGACGCTTGAGGACCGCAGAAAGATTGAACAGATGTGGAAGGACAACGCCTCCCCCTTAAAGATCGCCGCCGAGCTGGGTATCAGCCAGTGCACCGTGTACACGGAATTGAAGCGCGGGCAGAAGACCGACGAGTGGACCGGCGAGACGGTCCTGGACCATAACTTCCGCCCGGAGTACAAAGCCGAGCGGGGCGAGAAGACCTACCAAAGCAATCTGCGCAAGCGTGGCCGCCGTCCGAAGGCCGCGCCGAGCATGAAAGGAGTCTAACGAAATGACCAACTTTGAAAAGATCACACAGTCCCCGGAAGCGCTGGGCGAGTTCCTTTCTTCGCTCCCTGTGCTGGAAGGTCCGTGGGACGAGGAGTTTCAGAGAAATTATTGCGCTGGCTGCGGGCGCGTGAATTGCGATGCCGGAAGGGGCTGCCCCTACAAGAAACAGCGGAACAGCCCGGCATGGTGGCTGAGATTGGAGGCGAAGACGGATGCGGGCCAGTAAAGCGGACAAGTTCTATATGGGTATGCTGCTGGCGATCATCTGCTTCTGCCTTGGCCTGCTCCGTATCATGGACGAGGCCGACGCCCGCCGGGCGGCGGAGCGGGAGACGCTGATCATCGTCGAGCCGCCGACCATCGTGGTCCCAGCCTCCCAGCCGGTCCAGACGGTCTACTTCGAGCCGGACCCGGAGCCGGAGGAACCGGCGGCGGAGGTGTTCACATTCAGAGAGGATGTGCCAATGAGCGCAGAACTGCAGGAAGTCTTATGGGACGCCTGCCAGGAACACAAGGTCGAGTACGCGCTGGCCCTGGGCCTTATTGAAACGGAGAGCAGCTTCAACCCGGAGGCGGTGAGCTATGTCGGCTGCTACGGGTTGATGCAGCTCAATCCCGACTACTTCCCCGCTGATCTATCACCGGCGGAGAACATTCAATACGGCGTGGCTTTCATCGCTGAAAAGCTGGACCAGTACGCCGGGAACGTCGGCGCGGCCCTGACAGCCTACAACGCCGGGCACGACACGGGGAACCGCGAGTATGCCGAGAAAGTCATGGCGGCGGCGGAAAGGTGGAGAACAGAATGAAACTACTGATTGGCGGAAGCCCGTGCACCCATTGGAGCATCGCACAGACCAAGAACCGCGAGACCGAGGCCAGCGGCATCGGCTGGGAGCTGTTCCTGAATTACCGCATCGCCCGCGATAAATACCAGCCGGACTATTTCCTCTATGAGAACAACAAATCCATGTCCTCCGCAATCCGGGCGCAGATCACGGCGGAGCTGGGCGTGGAACCCGTGCTTATCAACTCCGCGCTGGTGAGCGCGCAGAACCGCCAACGGCTCTACTGGGCCGGAAAGCGAAACCCCGACGGTACATACAGCCAGGTGCCGGTCGAGCTGCCAGAGGACCGGGGCATCCTGCTTCGGGATATTTTAGAGACTGGCTTCCCGCTGCGCGAGAAGGGATATGCGCTCTTGACAGGGCATGACGCAACTGCGGAAGATGCTATCGCTCATAGGCGGCGGAACGCCGTGGCGGAGCCAGTCAAGATTAAGCCACTGTCTGAAAAAGAGATGGAATACATGGTGCGCGAGACAAAGGATGGGCGCAACCATTTTGACTTCGACTATTTTCACGACGCCACCAAGGACAAGAGCGCCTGCGTGACAGCGAACACGCACAAGGGCGTCCCCTATAACGTACTGGCGGAGCCGGTGCGCATCGGGACCATCGAGAATGACGCGAAGAACCAGGACCACGATAGCCAGCAGTACCGCGTCTATTCACCGGACGGAAAGAGCGTGACGCTCTGCGGCAACGGCGGCGGGATAGGCGCGAAAACGGGACTGTACGCCGTGCCGGTAAATGCAGAGAAAAATCAAACTGTTGCAAAGGCTATTAAAGATATTGTGGGAAAGAAAGGCTATCTGCCGGAAATGTTTAATCCGTACAACCGTGCGGAAGTGACAAATAAAGCGCCGACCTTATCAACGGGGAGCATGGTAACAAGCAGCTGCGCCGTGCTGATAATAGAAACGGCAGACGGAAAGCAAGTGCCGATCTATGAGGTTCGCGGTGGGTATATCACCATAAAGGAAACGCAATACCCTATTAAGCTGGCCGACGGTTTCTATATCATTCGCAAGCTGACGGTCCGCGAGTGTATGCGGTTACAGACCGTGCCGGAAAGCTACGCTTTCCCCGTGAGCGACAGCCAAGCCTACAAGATGCTGGGCAACGGCTGGACTGTGGATGTGATCGCACACATCATGGGCCACTTTGAGGGGCTGACGGCGGGGCCGGTGGAAGTCCTGTCTATGTACGATGGCATGAGCTGTGGGCATATCGCCCTGGACAAGCTGGGCGTAGAGATCGCCAGCTACCACGCCACAGAGATCGACAAGTTCGCCATTCAGACCACGCAGGCGAATTTCCCTGATGTGGTGCAGCTCGGAGACGCCTTTCAGGTCCGGGAAGATGGCTGGACCTACGCAGGACTTACCGGCGGGACCTCGGAGGCGGCGGAATGAAGCGCACCGTGAAGGCGGACTACTCCCACACGTGCGAGGGCTGCCGCTTCCTCATTACGGAACCATGGCTGAAAGATATTCCATCCTTCCGCTGCGGCGCAGATGGACGATGCAAGGGGTACATCGTCGGAATTGAACGGCTCCTGCCATACATTCCGGCTTGGTGCCCGCAGATGGACCAGAATTGAAAAGGAGGCGCACATGAAAAAGGCCGTGCTTATCAGCATCCGCCCGGAGTGGTGTCAAAAGATCGCATCCGGCGAAAAGACCATCGAGGTCAGAAAGAACCGGCCCAAGCTGGCCCCACCCTTCAAGTGCTATATCTACTGCACACGAGATAAGCACCTCGCATTTATGCAGAACCAGACGGGCGCAAACCTGATAGCCTGCATGGACGCGGAGACGGCAATCCCGGTCGGCGGCTTCATGGGGAACGGAAAAATCATCGGCGAGTTTATGTGCAAGGGCTTTATCCCGTTCAGCAAGGGCCGTCCGTGCTTCGTGACGGGGACGCCGGAGGAGATCGAGCGGATGGCCTGCCTGACGCGCAAAGAAATATGGGAGTACGCGCCGCAGGGAAATCCCATCGGCTGGCGTATCACCGATTTGGTGATTTACGACGCGCCGCGTGAGCTGAGTGAGTTTACTGGACTTCGGACAGAAGAAAACGGCTTTGAACTGCGGACGCTTGAGCGCCCGCCGCAAAGCTGGTGCTATGTGGAGGAACGCCATGACTTATGAAAGAGCTGCTGAGATTTTGGACCCGGAGCACCGGGAGAGATACGAGAGCATCGAGATCGTGAACGAGGCTTGCCGGATGGGCCGGGAGGCTTTGTTCCGGAAGATGCCAGGCTCACCGCACCCGGACGGGGACGAAAGCATCCTGGCCTGTCCGACCTGCGGAAACGGTGAATACCTCTACAACGAGGACGGGAGCCGCTGCTCTTTCTGCGGCTGGTGCGGCCAGGCTATCGACTGGAACGCGGAGATGCTCAAGACGGCGGGCCAGATGAAGCCCGTGCTGAAATATCCGGGGAGCAAGTGGCGGCTGGCGGACTGGATTGTATCCCTCATGCCACCGCACAAGAGCTACCTGGAACCGTTCTTCGGGAGCGGGGCCGTGTTTTTCAAAAAGCCGCCGAGCCGTATCGAGACCATCAACGACTTGGACGGCGAAATCATCAACCTGTTCCGCTGCATCCGGGAGCGCCCGGAGGAGCTGATGCGGGCCGTGGCCTGTACGCCGTACAGCCGGGGTGAGTATGAACAGGCGTGGGACCATTTCAAGGCAGGCGGCCAGGTCCGGCCGGACGGCATCGAAGCGGCCCGGCTAACGCTGGTGCGGTACTGGCAGGCCCACGGGAGCACCGTCGTCTACAAGGGCGGCTGGAAAAATGACCGTGCCGGGCGGGAGTACGCCTACGATGTGCGCTACTGGCGGCAGCTCCCGGAACGTATCGCCGCCGTGGCGGAACGCCTGAAAGACGCGCAGATTGAGCAGGCCACGGCGGTCGATGTGATCAGGCGCTTCCGGCACCCGGACGTGCTGATTTACGCGGACCCGCCCTATATGCTTAACACGCGCAAGGGCAAGCAGTACATTGTGGAGATGGCTGAGGAGGCCCAGCACATCGAGCTTCTGGACGCATTGAAGGAGCATCCAGGGCCGGTCATTCTGTCCGGCTATGACAACGACCTGTACAACGAACACCTGCAGGGGTGGAAAAAGCTGCATCGGCGGGCGCAGGCGGAAGGCGGCGCGGCCAGAATGGAAACGGTGTGGCTGAATTATGAACCGGAAACGGAGGGCGGGCATGGAAATTAAAGCCTTTCAGCCGGGACAAACCGTGTACATCATGGGAACTGATCGGCGAGATCGAGGCGATCAAGCCGTAAGGAAAGCGGAAGTTGCCAAAGTGGGCAGAAAGTACGTCACTATCAGCGGAAGATGGGGCGAAAGGTTTCGGGAAACGGTTGGCAGAAGTAAGCCGTATCTTATCGAAGAAATGGAATATGGCTCGCCTCGCCTCCTGTTCCCTTCGGAAGCCGCTGTGCGCGAGTACAAGGAGCGGGAGGAGCTGAAAGAGTGGGTGCGGCGTGCTACTGACTGGGACAAGGTAGACCGCTATACCATCGAACAGCTCCGCGCCGTAAAGCAGATTTTGGAGGGATGAATATGGACGAGAAAGTGATTTATTCCTGCGTGGACCGGGAGCACAACGCCTGGAACTGCCGGGGATGTGGGTACATCGAGACCTTCGAGGCAGACGGGCCGGTGGAAAACGGCTGGAACTTCTGCCCCGGCTGCGGCCATGAGATCGAAGTGGAGGCCATCAGCCCGTGTCCATTCGACAACGGGAATTGTATGTGCCAGTTTTGCGAAGCCCAGTGCAACAACGGTCTGAACTGCTCGGACTGCCGCTACGAGGGAAAACCTGTGCACGACATCCATCTCTGCACGGGCTTCGTCGGAGACATCACCCAGTACATTCGGAACTGGATGCGCCATCAATGCGGGAAGGCCGATACCTGAGCGCGTGCGTGGCACATACCTATATAAATTAAAGGAGGACAAGCACATGAGCGAATTGACGCTGCGATTTGGGGAGGCCCGGATGCACGTGGAGGGCGACGCCGATCTGGTGGCGCGTGAGCGGGCGGCGTTCCTGGAACACCTGGGCCGACTGGACCGCCAGAGCGAGAAGGCCGGTGAGCTGCTGGCCGTGCTGCTCCGGGCCGGGCGCACCCCGGAAAAGGCTGAGGAGCCTGTGAGCAAGAAGGCAGAGCCGGAGGAAAAGAGTGTGACGCAGGACGACTTATGCAGGCTGCGGAGCATCCACGTCGGCTTCGTCAGCCCGTCCCAGTTGAAACGGGCGAAGGCCGAGGGCAAGCTGGACCATCTGCTTGCCCAGCGCGACGAGATCGAGGTGCCGCTGGACACCGGCGGGACCGTCACTGTGGTCTGCTGCTACGTGACGCCCACCACGGCCCGCTTCGTCTTCAAGGACTGCTGGGACGAGGGCGTGATGAACGACGAGGCAACCAACAAGACCGGGTATTTCAAGAGCAAGGGCCGTCAGCACGTTTTGAAGGACATCTATCCGCACATCGCGGCGGAATGGCGGGAGATCATCGTGCCCCGGACCTTCGTGGAGATCATCGAGGGCGAGCGGGTGGAGTATTCGGACCCGCTGTGGCTGCCCTCGGCGACGGATGTGTTCGGCACGCCGGACGGGGCCTGGTGGAAGGACGGAGACGACGACTTCCAGCTCCCGGTCTTCGCACGTGAGCGCGACCGCGTGAAGGAGTGCGGCGACAAAGGAACGTATCTCTGGTGGCTCCGCTCCGTGTATGCGAGCTCCACGTACCTCTTCTGCCTTGTGTACACGGACGGGTCTGCGGACGGCAGCGACGCCTACTCTTCGTATGGCTTCGCGCCGGGCTTTGACATCTGATCGGAAATCGAAAAAATCTCCGGTGCGTAAGCGCCGGAGAGCAAAGGAGACAGCCATGGTTACATTCGATATTTGCAAAGGCAATCCGGGCGCGCTGACGTTCGTGATGCTGGCCTATGAGTACAATCCGTATCGCGCCGAGGCAGCGTTCCGGCGTATGCAGAACAACGGCATCACCGGGGACAAGCTGTATATGCTCTGGAATGACTGCTGCGACCGTGATGTGGAGCAGGCATTGGTCAACATGGAGTGCATGAGCATGGAGGAGATCGTGTCCCACATCAACTACGAAGGCGGACGGGGCATCCCCATTCCGAAGAAAGAAAATCTGTGGTGGATCCGCTCGCCGTATCCGAGCCAGATGGGCGGTGAGCAGATCGACGAGACCGGGCGCATCACAAGAAATCCATATCTGTTCTAAAAAACATTCTCCCCCGGCGCTCGCTGTGGGAAGCGAAAACCGGGGGAGAAATCTTCAAGATTTTGCTGTGCGTGGGGTCATTTCCTACTACATATTGTACCACAATGCACGGATAAAGTCAAGATAGCGGCCTCAACGCGGGATGCAGAGAGGCGCGCCGCAACGCCGCCGGGAGGCGGCGGACGGGCTTGTAATGGGTATTATCCTTCTTGCGAAAAGCATCGAGGAAGGACCCGGAGACGATGCAAAGGGGTACACGGATGATAAACAGGTCTTTCATACGAGAAAAGGTCGTCCACTGTGGAAAGAACTTCCTTTCACCGGAAATCTATCCGTACAGCGGGCAACAGCAGCAGGCGGTCGGACGGAAGCGCGGGAAAAAGGTCAATGTCTCCGCTCCAAAGCAGAAGAACCTCAATGATCGGAGAGCCAAGCGCTATTTCATCCAGCTTGCCAACGGTAACTTCGGTGTGGGCGATCTGGTGGTCCATCTGACCTACGCCCCGGAGTTTCTGCCGGAGAGCGAGGAGGAGGCCGCGAAGATCGTCGCCAAGTATCTGCGCCGGGTAGCATACCTGCGGAAGAAGCGGGGCCTTCCCCCTCTCAAGTATCTGCTTGTGACACAGATCGGACGGAAGAAGGATGGGACCCACCGCATCCACCATCACGTTCTGATGAACGGCGGACTGGACCGCGACGAGGTGGAAAACCTGTGGTGGGAGACCAAGGGCACAAAGGACCGGGAGCCGATCATGTACGGATGGGCAAACGCTGACCGCCTGAGACCGAACGCGAAGGGCATCGCCAGCATGGCCGGGTACATGGTCCAGGACAGCGCCGGGAAAAAGCACTGGACGCAATCGCAAAATCTGGAAAAGCCGTGGCACCGGGCACCGAACGACCGGAAGTACACGCGCCGCCAGTTGGACAAGATCGCCAAGCTGCCGGAGGACAGCGAGGAGTTCGTGCGTTTTTGGGAAAAGCAGTATCGCGGCTGGGAGCTGGTGGAGTGCGAGAAGTCGTTCAACGAGCAAACAGGATGGTATTTCTACCTGACCATGCGGCGAGCGCATAGAAAACAGAACGGAGGGCTGAAATGACAGGAGAAGAACAGTTCAAAGAGCTTTACCGGCGGTATATCCACCGGGAGGGCACGGAGGAGCTTTTGGAATGGATGGAGCGGGAGACGGATTTTTTCACCGCGCCAGCCAGCACGAAGCATCACCTGGCCTACCCCGGCGGACTGGTGGAGCACAGCGTCAACGTGTTCCGGGAGCTGCGGAAGGTCGTGATCGACAACGAGCCGACGATGGAGGCCGTCGCCATCTGCGCGCTGCTCCATGACCTGTGCAAGGCGAATACATACATGCGGGAGCATCACGCGGGACCGGGCGAGGTCTATTCCTACGTGAAAAAGGACAGCTTCCCCATGGGACACGGGGAGAAGTCTGTCTACCTGATCGCGCGGTTTATGAAGCTGGAAGACGAGGAGGCCCTGGCTATCCGCTGGCACATGGGCGCGTGGGACGACGCTGTGCGCGGCGGGAGCCATGGCCTGAACGAGGCGATGAAGCTGCACCGCATCGTGTACGAGCTGCACGCGGCGGATATGCGGGCCACGCATATTGTGGAGGCTGGTATGGCATGAAGGGACGACGCGGAGCGCTGGGCCAGTACCACGCCAGCATGAGCAACAACCGGGGCCATGACTTCGAGGAGGCCATCCGTCAGGCGTGCCTTCTGTACGCGAGCCAGGGCCGGGCGAAGGTGGAGAAGACGCCGGAGCCGTTCCGGGTGCTGGAAAAGCGGGAGGGAGGCATTTTCGTGGGCCGCTTCACCGCACACGCCCAGCCGGACTTTCAAGGCACGCTGGACGGCGGGCGAAGCATCATCTTTGAGGCGAAGTATACCACCACAGACGCCATGAAGCGGGACGTGCTGACGGAAACGCAGATGGAGACCTTGGAACGGCACCACCGCTGCGGCGCGCTGGCGGCGGTGTGCGTGGGCATCCAGGACCGCTTTTTCTTCGTGCCGTGGCCGGTGTGGCGGGACATGAAGGAAGCCTTTGGGCACATGAGCGTTTCGGCGGCGGAGCTGGAAGACTTCCGCGTGCGCTTCACCGGGGCGGTCCTGTTCCTGGACTATGTACACAAGATCGGGGGCCGGTGGATAACCGGGGCCGACTGTGAAATCGAACGATGGAGAAGGAGTAAATAACATGAGCATTTTTGAAATCATCTTTGCGAACTTCTGGACCTGGGCGGGCACGGTCGTCCTGGTGGCGACGCTGCTGGACGGCCTGGCAAACGTGATCGCGGCCATGCGCAAGCCGGAGCGTTCCGTGCGCCGGACCAGCTATTCCGACGGCACCAGCATCGTGCAGATCGACAACGCCACGGCGGCGGATGTGGACCGGGCCGTGCGGGCCATCAACGGAGCCGAGAGCGGGAGGACTGGCCGATGAAGCTGAAAAAGGTCGCGGCGCTGTGCAGCAGCGCAAATGCGTTCTGCCTGTTCGACCGTATAGACGGCGACGGAGTTGTGACACAGTGGCTTGGGGACGGGTGCTGCGCCTTTCCTCTCCACGGCCTGCCGGTGCTGTCGGAACCGGAGCTTTACCGGATGTTCGACGTGTCGGAGAAGAAGCAGGACAAGATATATTTCAATCACAGTGCGCTGCCGGAGGGGCTGAACGTGGAGGACTGGTGCCGCTCTGAGGTCCGCGCGGAGGATATGGACGTGACGATCTCCTCCGGCGGGAAGGTGCTGATGCCGCTGCGCTTCCCCGGCGGGCTGCTGTTCATCCAGAGCAAATACCTTGGACCACTGGAAGACCAGATGGATTTTCTGGAACTTTACGTGCGCCGGTCGGACAGCGGCGGGCGCTACGTGGTGGCAAAGACGGGTATGCTGGTCGCAGGCGTGATCTTCCCGGTGCAGGCCGTGAACGAGGGCTTTTGCGACAAGCTGGAAGAGCTGGCGTCAATGACGCGGCGGGAGCTGGACAAGCATCTGGCCGCGCCGCCGGTGACTGAGGAGGAAGACGAGAACCAGGAAAACGTCTTCGGAGGCGGCGATGGGGAAACGTAAGCGGCCCATGCCGTCCTTCTACGGAAAGAACATCGCCCAGCACGCCCAGCGGCGATTTTTGGCCCGGTGGGAGGCGGAGCACCGGAAGAAAAGCGACCGTATCCTGATCGCGGATGAACTGGATAAAGCGCCGGACCGCACACAGGAGGCCCGGCGGGAGGAATAAGCAACAGAAACGAGGCTGACAGATGCGCGAAAAAAATGTGAAAGAGATCGTCCGGTATTACTACGAGATACCGGAGATGGTGCGCCTGCTCAAGACGGAGCAGCGGGAGCAGGAGAGCTTGTACGACACGTTGAAGGGAACCGGCGGCGACGGGATGCCCGGAGGCGGAGGCCCTGGGAAGCCGGTGGAGGCCGCCGTGATACGGCTGGACGAGCGAGGCGTGTATGAGCGCCTGCAGGAGATACACGTGCGGCTGCTGGTTTTGGAGGGCGACGCCGCTGCCGTGCGGGGCTGTTTGGATGGTCTTTCCGGTAAGTACAAAAGCATCCTTCAACTGCGGCACAAATGTCACCATAGCTGGGCGAATATCTCGGTACGCATGGGAGCGCCGGACAGCACCGTGCGGAGCTGGCACGACAAAGCTGTTTTGTGCCTGGGCGAAGCGCTGGACGAGGTGCCCATGGCGGAGGAGCTTTTGGAGCGTGCTTCACGCGCGCGTACATATTAAGCGCCGAAAAAATCGAGGGCTGGCGGGAGCTGCTTTTTCACCTGACTTTTGGTGAGGGCGGCGGCCCGGCGGCTGTGGGACGAGCTGTTTCAATTTCCTGTGTTTTTCTGTCAGTGAAATCGCGTGCGCAAAGACTGTTTCCGGCGGGAACGAATGGCCCGTGGGAAAACAATTTGCGAATGGCATAAAAAGCACCCCGGCGGGCTGTTGGTCGCAGCCTGTCGGGGTGGCGTTCGTTTTATGGCGGTTTTTGTGATCAAGACCGCCGATTTTGTGATCATGGGCGGCTTATTTGTTATCAGCGGGAGGGTCAAGCGTGAGCGGCTGGCCCTCGCGGGTCATGCGCTCAGTGCAGGCTTGGAGCACATACGCCTGGATGCTCTGCCCGGTGGCCTTGGCGGCGGCGCGGATGGCATAGCCGACGGCCTTTTGTGGGCGAAGGCTGATGTAGTCGCATTTGGCGTTGTAGGCGTCATTGTTGCGGCGCTTGCTTTCACGTATGGGCACGGTCATTCCTCCTTTTCGTGGTAGTCCGTCAGGTCGATCATGTTGATCGTCGGCGGCGGGGGCGTGAGCTTGTAGAAATGGCCGTTTTCGTAGTGCTGGTCGGTCACGCCGTCGTACCAGCAAATATCCCCGTGGAGCGCCTGCGCGGCCTCCATGCGGGTTTGTGCCTGCTGCTCGGTCAGGCCGTCGAAGGTGAGGCGCTGGCCGTCGGCGAACTGGGCCACGAGACGGTAAGCGGGGAAAATGTCGGCGTTTTGGTCCATGGGAGCCTCCTTTGGATTTGGGTGCATTATAACACGCTTGCGTGTATAAGTCTATGGGTTATTTTGCGTTGGAGCGGGCCTTGAGCGCGGTGCGGGCGGTTTTGTAGTCGGGGAACACCTTGGCGGCGGGAAACTCTTTCATGCCGCAGTTCCACTTTGGGCGCGGGGTCTTGCGGAGATAGATGATCTCGCCGTCGTCGTGCTCCAAATACCATTTTTCAAGTGTTCCGTCGAGGTTGATCGTGTATCTTGTGGGGGATGTAGTTGTGGTCATGGCGTGGTCCTTTCTCCCTGTATGCCCGGTAGGACAGGCGCATTTTGTTATCCGGCGTAGGCAAGCTGTTCTTTCAGACGCTCGATCTCGTGCTGCAAGGCCGGGGCCATGGGGCTGTCGGGGAAACGGTCAAGCGCTTCGTAAAGCTCGTCAAGGCGGGTGATGATGGCGTTTTCACTGGGGATGTTCCATTCCATTTTGTGCTCCTTCTGCCCTCGTGACCTCCGGGGCGGGATTTGGTTTGTTATTCGGTCAAGCCAAGGGCACGGCGGGCGTCGTACATGGCGTTGTCGGTGAGCTTGCGCTGCCAGGCGTTGTACCGGGGAGACCAACGGAAGCCGCGTTCTTTGAGCTTCTGGCGGGTCTCGTCGTCGGGCTTTTCGTCAAAGAGGATTTGGAGCCGGTCCGCCTCAAGATTGCGGACGATCTCGCCGCCGGGGAACTTTGTGCCGTCGGCGGGCTGCTCGGCGGCTTCGGCGCGCTTGTCCAGCTCGTCGAGGCGGGCCTGGACACGCTTGATCTTGCCGCGAAGGCTGGTCAATTCGTAGTCGGGGACGGGAGACTTTACCCAAGGGCAGCGCTCTTTCGTGTCGGCAAAGCTGGCGGTGAGCTTGGCGGCGGCCTCGGCGGTCAGGCCGGGGAAGCCGTCGAAGGATTTGTGCTTGCGGTAGTAGGCGTTCAGGGCCTTGCTTTCGTCGAGCTTGTTTTGGAGCTTTTGGAGCTGCTCGGTGAGCATTTCGCGGGCGTGAGGGTCGGCCAGATCGACCGGGCCGGAGCCGACGGCCTCGATCTTGTTCAAGATGGCCTTGATCTCGTCGTACTCGTTCCAGAGGGTGCCTTCACGGAACATCTGCTTTTCGTGCTTGCGCATATTGTAGCCGCCTGCGCCGGAAATGAACTGGCTGGGATAGCTGGCCTGGTTGCGGTTGTAGTCGTTGGTCCACTCGGCAAGGCGGCGGGCGTAGCGGTCAAGAAGCGCGTCGAGCTTGTCGTGGTAGAAGGGGCTGACGTGGGGCTTTTTGGCCTCCACCAGGGCGGCGGCTTTGTCCACGGCGCGCCGGTATTCCGCCGTGGCGCTGCCGGGGCGGTAGTCGCTCATGTGGACGCAGTAGTGAGCGTTGCGGGCCGTCTCCTCGTTGATCTCGTAGTAGCGGACGGCGGGCGCTTCGGCGGTCTGCGGGCCGATCAGGCTTGCTTGTTCGTACATTTCGGGTTCCTCCTGTGTTTTGGTTTTGGGATTTTGCTTATGGGGTCGGGTCGCTTTGTTGTCCGGTGCGGCCCGCGAAGGTATCCGGCGGCGGGGGTCAGATCGCGCCCCATGGGGCAGCGTTGTAGTCGGCGGTGTTGGAAACGAGGAAATGTGTGTAGACGCGGGAGAAGTCGATCAGGGCCAGGAGCAGCGGGTCTTTTCTGGTGGCGTCCTCGCTGGCCTGGTATATCTCGCAGTCGATCAGCTTGGCGAGCTTGTAGTGCCAGGGCAACAGCTTTTCGTGCTGGTCCTCGCGCTCCCGCTCCTGCACCAGCGGCGGGACGCTGGGCATCTCCGGCGGCGTGGTGTCGGTCACGGTTTTGTAGCGCCCGGCATAGGCGCGGCTGTTCAGGTCGTACAGGCGGCGGAAGATCAGGCCGGAGCAGTAGAAGCCGTAGCGGTCGCGGCAGTCGCTCAGGGCTTTGTAAAGGCTGTCGGGAGCGTCGAAGCCGAAGCGGTTGAAACCGCTGTTGAGGATGTATTCCAGGGTGTTCGCGGTGGCGGCGTGGGCCTGGTCGGACATGATGAAGCAAGACATTTTGTGTACCTCCGTTTTGTGGTTTTGGTTAGTGGGTGGGACACTGGAACAGGACGCAAAGATCAGCTTTGCGGGCGATCTCGTTGATGCGCTGGGCGGTCGTGTTGCCGAGGGAAAACACGGCGATAAAGTTCACGTGGCAGTCGTCCGGGGTGAAGATCGGCTTGCACTCAACGCCCAGGGCGCGAAGATGGGTTGTGACGTTGGCGGCCTCTGTGACCTCGTGCAGCGCGTCGGCGTAGCACTCGCGGTAAAGGTCCACGCCGTATTTGTCGCGGATGGCGTCGAGCTGGTCCACGTCGAAAAACTCCGTGAACGGCTCGTATTTGTGCGGGGTGGGCAGGTGCGCGGCGATGATCTCGTTTCTGCAAGACCAGTATCCAGCGGTTTTCATTTTGTGGTCCTCCTGTGTTTTGGTTTTGGTGTTACCCATGAGCGCCCGCCCCGGTGGGGGCGGCTGGACTTGCACCAGCGGCGCGTTATGCGTCGGCCTTGCGGGGCGTGTAGCGGTATTCGTCTTCGGCGTTGAAGGCGTACCAGGCGATTTGTTGCTCGCGGCTCATTGGCTCCGGCTTGTCGGTCTCGATGTACTCCGCCGGGCCGAAAACGCTTGCTTCTCGGTCGATGGTGTCATGCTGGGCGATGATCTTGGCGGGCTTGCCGGGTTCCGTACTGGGGACCTCGATGCGGTGCAGGTAAAGCAGATTGTCGAAATACCAGTCGGAAGAAAGATAGCGTTCTTCGGCGTCGGTCCATTCGATTGCGTTGATGTAGTCGGCCAAGCCGCCAGCGGCGGAAATGCGGATGGGGGCTTTGTCGTCGTCGTTGATGTCGTACAAGATCATATCGACGGAAGGGACGGCTTCGGGGCTGTTGCGGCGGTAGCTAAAGCTGGAAATGCCGCCGGTGTATTTGTATAGCTTTCTAATCATTTCGTGTTCCTCCGTTTTGTGGTTTTTGGTGTTACCCATGAGCGCCCGCCCCGGCGGGGGCGGCTGGACTTGCACCAGCGGCGGCGGATGCCGTCGGCCTTGCGGGTCTTGGTTCAGGCGACGCGGAAATAATAGGCGTTCTTCTTGCCGCTCCACTTGCCGCCTGCGGCCTCGATCTCTTTTTCGTGGGGCTTTGTGTCTCCGGCGAGCCAGACCACCGGCGCGGCGGTCGTTGCGCCTTTGATGGTGGCGGTCAGGCCGTCCACCTCGGCCCAGCGGGCCGCGATGATCTCGGCGGCGGTTTTGGGTTCGGGCTTCTGTTCGGCGGGCTGTTCCGTCTTGGTTTCGTGCAGCTCGGCCAGCTTGTTTTTCAGCTCGTCGATCTCGTTGGCGGCGCGGTACAGATCGCCACGAAGCGCGGCGGCTTCTTCCTGGGCCTGGACCAGCTCGGCGCGGAGCTTGTCGGCCTCGTCGGTTTTGGTGTTGTCCTCGGCGGCCTCGGTGAAAAATGCCCGGATGGCGCGGGCGGCGTTCGGCTCGGCCCTGATGGGCATGACCACGGCGAACGGCTCGTCGTTGATGTAGGCCAGGGCGGCGGAGATCGCGGACGTGGTGCGGAGCTGGGCGGCGGGGTGAAGCGCGTCAATGAACTTTGTGTCATAGATCGCGGCGAAATCGGCGTCGGCGTTGTAGTAGCAGGCGGCGGGGGCCTTCTTCGCCTGGACCGTGAACGGGGCGCGGGCCAGCGGCGCGGCGTCGGCGGTGTCGCGGACGGTATCGGCGAACAGCTTGACCAGATCGAGCTTGTGCGCCTCGTCCTCGTGCTTGCCGTCCTTGTCGAACGTCCACGCGCCCGGCTCGCAGCAGGTCAACGGCTGGACCGTGGCGGCGTACTCCGGCGCGTTCATGGTGCAGAGAAGAAAGCCGTTGCAAATGTAGATCGTGCCGTCCTCGGAGACCTGGCACAAGATACGCTCGGAGCCTTTCAGGGCCTTCGCGGTGTTGGTGGTGTAGCGTCCGGTAAACTTTTTCATGGGGTGTTCCTCCTGTTGTGTTGTTTTGGGGTTTGCTGTATGGGGCTGGGTTGCTTTGTGCGGTGCAGCCCTGCTAAAGTGTCCGCTTGTGCTGGGTCAACGCTTGGACTTCTCGACCTGCAAGGCGTGGAAAAGATGGGCCTTCGTCATGTAGAAATGCGGGTCGGTTTCGGGGGCGTCCTTGCCGTCGGCCTCGGCGGCCTCGCGGGCGGCCTTGCCGGGCTTGTCGGTGTACTTCCAAAGCTGGCAGGTCAGCGCGGCGTGCTGGCCCTTCTTCACGCTGTACCCCATGCGCTTCCACTCGGCGAAGGTGTGGAATGTGTCAGCGGCCAGCATGGCGGAGAAGATGTTCTCGGCGCTCTCGTCGCTGCCCTCGTCAACGGTGATCGTGACGGCGGCGCGGCGGGCGGCGATCTGCTCGGCGGTGTAGGTGGCCTGCACCAGCTCGGCGAGCTGGGCGGGGGTGAAGGTGTTGCGGACGGTCTCGAAGATGATCTCGTTGTTAGTCATGGCGTTTTCCTTTCCGGCCTGTTCGGCCTGTACACTGTTGCGTGTCGTTTTCTGCTGCAAGCATACACTGTTGCGTGTCGCCTTGTCAAGCACTTTTTTTCGGCGGCTGGGGGTTCCCCCTACGGGGGAAAATTTTTTCAGCGGCCCCGGCGGCGTTGCTTTTTCTGTGCGGGTGTGCTATGCTTTACCCGTGGCCGGGCGGCGGCGAACTCGCCGCCCATGCCGGGAAAAGAACGTCGGGTCGTGCCTTGCTACGGGGGACCCGGCGTTTTTACTTGTTCAGCCGCTCGCGGAGCTTTTCGCGGAACTCCTCGATGGTCTTGCACTCGTCAGCGAGTATCAAGAGCCGGAGCCGTTCGGCCTCCTGGGCCTGCTGTACAAGCAATTCGCCTGTGTTCGGCGTGGTCATGTTCACCTCCCCTTTCTGGTCGCCGCTGTCGGCGGTTCGCTGGGCGGTGGCCGCTGGGCCGTCCGCTTGCCCCGGATGATAGCGGCGATTTTTTGCGCCGTCAATAGGCCGAAATCCCTTCCCACGGCCCCCCTTTAGGGGGCCTGGGAATTATTTTTGCACAAAAATCTGTGGCGATTTTCTGTGCAGATTGCACAGGCTGGGGGACTATAGGGGGCATATTAGCATAGCTTACCAGGAGACGAGACCGGGCGCGGTAAATACCCTCGGCGGCGGGCCGTGGTCGTTTTCGGCGGGCCGTCCGGCGATGGCGGAACCGGGGCGCGGCGGCACGATGGGCAGGCCCTCGCCGGGGATGGGGCCAGCCGTGGCGGCGTGGGCCGTGTGCGCCTGCAGGGATAGCTGACCGGCGGCGGAGCATACCGGCCCGGCGCAGGCCAGAGCCGCCAGCCGATGAACAGCACCAGCACCAACGCCAGCGAGCCGAACAAACGCGCCCGCCCATGCGCAAGGCAGGCAGCAGGCCGCCAGCACCGCCAGCCAGGCAGAGACCAGGCACCACCAGCCAGCGCCGCCAGCACCAGCAGAGCGCCAGCCAAGCAAACGCGCCCACCCGCGAAGATACCAAACGCGCGCGACTTCTCCTCACCGCCATTGATAGCAATACACCCCCTCCTATACCCTCCCCCAGCCCGGCGGCGGGTCCTCCCGGCGCAGACGAGGACCTTTGCGGGTTCGAGAGCGCAAAAATTGATTAGGTGCGATGCAATTTTTCCATTTCCGGCGGGTCCGGGCGAAAAAATGGAGGGGGGTCAAAAAATATGGAACGCGCACGCGGGCGGGGGCGTGCGAGGGAAAGGAACACCGGCGGCGGAAAATGTTTTTTGCGAGTTAGCAACTTTCGCAGGTTTTCCGTGTTACATTGATATTGTGCAGTAATGGCTCATGGAGAAATCCATGGGCCTTTTTCATTGGCGGGGGCCGCTGTGGTCGTGGAAAACCAGGCGGGTTTCGCATCCTTTACCGCTGAAAGGGTCAGGGTTCAAGTCCCCTCTGGCCGCAGGCGGCACCGAATGGAAAACGTCCTGCTGCCGCCGGAGGTCTGCGCTCATGCGCGGAAGTATCCGCTGCGCGGAGGAGGTAGGCGGAGCGGGACAGACTGCATACCGGGACGGGAGGCGCTGCGAGGCAGCCCGCCCCGGTCCCGGAAATATTACAGGGACGCGGAGGCGAAAGGATACCGGATAGACAGGGGTGAGAGCAAATGCCGAAGCGGAGCGAGAAACGAGACGCCGCCAAGGCTGAATACCTCGCCCGGAAAGGCCGGGGCGAACTGGTAGACCTCCGGGAGCTTGCGGAGGGCCTGGGCGTCAACTATCAGACCTTGCGCAACTGGAAGTCGGCGGATGAATGGGAGAAGGCGGAGCCGAAGAAGAAACGCGGCGGCCAGCCTGGGAACCGAAACAGCGCCGGACATAAAAACGCCGCCGGGAGCCACAAGGGCGCACCGGCGGGAAATCACAATGCAGAGAAGGATGGGGCTTACAGCACCATCTTTTTTGATGCGCTGAGCGAAGCCGAGCGGGAGCTGGTGATGAATACGCCGGTGGGAAGCCGGGCGGCGCTGGAACATGAGATGCAGATACTCAAGTTCCGCGAGCACCGGATACTCACCAAGATCATCGAGTATGAGCAGGCCCCGGAGGACGAGCTGTATTTGAACAGCGTGTTGGATATGCGCCAGCCTGCGGGCCGGGGCGATAAGAAGATAGACGGAGCCAGGCAGCAGATGGGAATGTACAGCAAGGACAGCGCCTTTGCGCGGGTGCTGAAATTGCAGGACGCCCTCTACAAGGTGCAGGGCCGCATCGCCAAGATCGCGGACAGTCTGCGGGCTTTGGAGGAAAACGAGAAGCGCCTGGAACTGGAAAAGAAACGGCTGGAAATCCTGCGTATGCGGGCGACGGGCGTGGTGGAGACACCGGACCCGGAGACCGGCGAGGACGCGGCGGAGCTTTGGCCCGATGGAACGGAGGATGCAGATGGACCAGAAACGGTTTGAGAACACATACACCTATCACGCGCCGAAGGGCGACCAGACGGCGCGCTATGAAAAGCTGAGGGCCAAGGCGCGGGAGCTGGCGGAGCTGATCGAGGCGTGCTGCCCGGACAGCCGGGAAAAGAGCCTGGCACACACGAAGGTGGAGGAAGCGACCATGTGGGCCAACGCTGCCATCGCAAGAAACGAGTGACGCCATGCGCCTGTACACGAGTAAGGTGATCGCCGACTGGCTGGGCCTGACGGAGCGGCGGGTGCGCCAGCTCCGGGACGAGGGCATCATCGAGGAGCAGGCACCGGGCCTCTATGATCTGCGCGCCACCACGAGGCGGTACATCTCCTACCTGCGGAGCGGGAGCCTTGCCGACGAGCGAGCGGGCCTGACCCGCGCGAAGCGGGAGGCGGCGGAGATGGAAAACGCGCTGCGGCGCGGTGAGCTGCACCGGACGGAGGAGATCGAGACCGGCATCAAGACGATGCTTTTGAATATTCGCGGGCGCTTCCTTTCCCTGCCCGCGAAGCTGTCCCCGGCTCTGGCGGCCATGGGCGGAGACCAGGCCAGCATCTTCGACGAGCTGAAACACGCCATCGACGAGACGCTTGAGGAGCTGCGGGACTTCAACGTGGCCTTTGCACAAGAGGAGGACGGGGATGGAGAAAAAGAAGAATAAGGACCCATGCGCGGGCTGCGTGTGGAAACTGTGGACAGGCACGAGTGAGAAGGTGCTGTGCTCCCTCCCTGTATGCAAGCGCGCCGAGTATGAGCGGATGCTGAGGGGCGAAAAGGAGCCGGACCATGAAGAAAAAGCGCCGGACGATTGAGCTTGCCCCGCAGACGGCGGAGATGTTCGCCCGCTGCGTGGCGGTGCTGAAACCGCCGCCGGAGCTGACGCTATCCCAGTGGGCGGACACCTACCGGATGCTGAGTGCCGAGAACAGCGCCACGCCGGGCCGGTGGCACACGGACAACGCGCCGTATCAGCGGGAGATCATGGACGCCATCGGCGACCAGCACGTGCGCAAGGTCGTGGTCATGTCTGCCGCACAGATCGGCAAGACGGCCATGCTGATGAATATGCTCGGCTACTATATGCACTACTACCCCGCGCCGGTGCTGGTGATGCAGCCGACCCTCGAAATGGGCCAGACATTCAGCAAGGACTTTCTGGCTCCCATGATACGAGACACGCCGGTGCTGCGGGTGCTGGTGGACACCAAGAGCCGCTATTCCGGCAACACGATTTTGAAGAAGAACTTTCCGGGCGGCCATGTGACGATCATCGGCGCGAACAGCCCGGCGAGCCTTGCCAGCCGACCGATCAAGGTGCTGCTGTGCGACGAGGTGGACCGCTACCCAGCCAGCGCCGGAACAGAGGGCGACCCGCTGCTCCTGGCACAGAAGCGCCAAACGACCTTTTGGGACAAGAAGACCGTTATCGTATCGACGCCGACCATCAAGGGAAGCAGTCGCATCGAGACGGAGTTCCAGGAGACGACGCGGGAGGAATGGAATGTACCGTGCCCGAAGTGCGGGCATTATCAGCCCCTTCGATGGGCCAACATCGTATTCGACCGGCACGACCTGAAAAAGGGCGTGCGCCACAAGTGCGAGCGCTGTGGATGCGAGAGCGCTGAATACGCCTGGAAGGCCCAGGAAATCAAGGGGCATTTCGTGGCGGCAAATCCGGGCGCGGCGGCGCGGGGCTTTCACCTGAACACGCTGGCCTCAACCTTCTGCGGGTGGCAGGAGGTCGTGGAAAAGTTCCTGCTTGCCAAGGAGATGCTGGACCAGGGCGACCCGGAGAAGATGAAAACCTGGGTGAACACGGAGCTGGGCGAGACCTGGGAGGAGCCGGGCGAGCGGCTGGAAGACACCGAACTGGTGAACCGCCGCGAGGTATACGACGCTCAGGTGCCGGAGGATGTGCTGGTGCTGACGGCTGGCGTGGACGTTCAGGACGACCGCTTCGAGGTGGAGGTCGTGGGCTGGGGCGTCGGCAAGGAGAGCTGGGGTATCCGCTACCAGAAGATATACGGCGATATGCTCAAGGAACAGGTGTGGCGCGATCTGGACGCCTTCCTGACGGCGACGTTCAGTAAGAAGGACGGGACGCAGCTTCCCATCCTGTGCACCTGCATCGACAGCGGAGGCCACCACACCGATCAGGTCTACCGCTTCACCAAGGAGCGCTACGAGCGGCGCATCTTTGCCATCAAGGGCAAAGGCGGCCAGGAGGTGCCATATATCCGCAACCCGTCCACGAACAACCGCGTGAAGACACCGCTGTTTGTTTTGGGCGTAGACGCGGGCAAGGCGTTGGTGTATCAGCGCCTCAAGCACGAGCCGCCGGAGCGGAAGGGGCCGAACTACTGCCACTTCCCGCTGAACGAGGAGGCCGGATACGACGAGCAATACTTCCGGGGCCTGACCAGCGAGAAGGCCGTGGTGCGGTTCCGCAAGGGGCGGAGCGTGACGGTGTGGGAGATCAAGGACGCGAGCTACAAGCGAAACGAGCCGCTTGACCTGCGCAACTACGCCACCGCTGCCTTAGAGATCGCAAACCCGGTGCTGAAAGGACCGGAGGAGACGGAGACAGAGCGGCGGCAGAGGGCAACCGGAAGACGCCGCCTGAGTGGAGGTATTTAACATGGCAGTTTTCAGCAAGGAGCTGTGCTCCAAGAAACTGAATACATGGCTGGCGGCGGAGGAAGCCGTGGCGACCGGCCAGAGCTATCAGATCGGGACCCGTATGCTGACGAGAGCCGACCTGAAACAAATCCGGGCGCAAATGGAATACTGGGCGGCGAAGCTGGCAGAGGCCGAAGCCGCTGAGACGACCGGCGGCAGAAACCGCCTGTACCATTTCGTACCCCGTGATGTGTGAGGAGGGCGGCCATGGCAAGGAACTTTATTGACCGCTGCTTCGAGGCCGTGGCCCCGGTCCATGCGGTGCGCAGGAGCGCCGCGCGGACGGCGCTGCAATTTCTGAACAGCGGATACGGCAACTACGGCGCGAACCTGACAAAAAAGAGTATGCGCGGCTGGGAATACCACGGCGGCAGCTCCAAGGAGGACATCGAGGACAACATCGACGTGCTGCGCCAGAGGAGCCGCGACGCCTACATGGGCGTGCCGGTGGCGGCCTCGGCTCTGAAAACGCTGCGCACGAACGTGGTGGCGGGCGGCCTGATGCCTGCGCCGCAGATCGACGGCGCGTTTTTGGGCCTGTCGGCAGAGCAGACGGAGGAGCTGCAGGAGAAGATCATCCGGGAGTTCTCCTTGTGGGCGGACACGCCGGAGTGCGACATGGACGGGCTGGGCAATTTCTACAAGCTGCAACAGCTTGCCTACCTGGGATACCTGATGAATGGCGACGCATTCGCGGCGCTGCCTATGTGCGAGCAGGTCGGCCAGCCCTACGGCCTGCGTGTGCGCGTGATGGAGGCGGACCGTATTTGCAGCCCGGACGGCTACGACCGGCTGGCTCCGTGCACGGTGCGAGGCTATGAGGTCCACAACATCGTACAGGGCGTGGAGACCAATGCGGATGGCCGCGTGGTGGCCTACTGGGTGTGCAACCGGCATCCCCTTTCCGACACATCCATGCTGGGCAGCGGCCTGGAATGGACGCGCGTGGAGGCGCGCGGCGAGCTGACCGGACGGCGGAACATCGTCCATGTGATCACACGGGAGCGAGCGGGCCAGCTACGCGGCGTGCCTGTTCTGGCCCCGGTGCTGGAAGCACTCAAGCAGTTGGGACGGTACACGGAGGCGGAGATCAACGCGGCGGTCATTTCCGCCATGTTCACGGTGTTCGTGCAGCCAGCCACGGCGACGGATGATCGCCCGTTCGGCGAGATGCTGCCGGAGAATATGCTGATCGACGCAGAGGACCAGGGCAGTGTGGAGCTGGGCAACGGCGCTATCGTGGGATTGAACCCCGGCGAAACCGTATCCTTCGCGGACCCGAAGCACCCAAACGCCGGATACGACAAGTTCACGGAGGCCATGATCAAGCAGATCGGCGCGGCGCTGGAAATCCCGCCGGAGGTCATTTCCAAGCAGTTCTCCACCAGCTACAGCGCGGCACGCGGTGCACTGAATGAGTTCTGGCGCTCCTGCGATGTGCAGCGCGACGACTTTGTGGACAGTTTTTGTCAGCCAATCTATGAGGAGTGGCTGGCGGAGGCCGTGGCGCGGAACCGCATCAAGGCTCCGGGCTTCTTCCAGGACCCGGCCATCCGCAAGGCTTATAGCGGGTGCGCGTGGCCCGGCCCGGCCAGAACGAGCCTGAACCCTGTGCAGGAAATCAGCGCGGCGACGAAGCGCGTGGAGGCCGGTTTCTCCACCGCGCAGGAGGAGACCGCGCAAATGACCGGCGGAAATTATAACCGCAACATCCGCCAGAGAGTGGCGGAGGCCAAGAGAAAGCGGGAGGTGGACGAGATCGTGGACCCGTCCAGCGCCGCGAGCGAAGGAGGAAATGGAAATGCCTAAACCGTTTTGGAAGTTTCAGAATGTGGCCGGAGGCAGAGCGGAGCTGCTGCTGTATGGTGACATTTCAGACAGTACGTGGTGGGGCGACGAGGTAACGCCCAAGCAGTTCGCGGAGGACCTGGACAAGCTGGGAGCCGTGAGCGAGATCACGGTGCGCATCAACAGCGGCGGCGGAGACGTTTTTGCCGCGCAGACCATCGGCAATCTGCTCGAACAGCACCCTGCGAACGTGGTGGCCCGCATCGACGGGCTGTGCGCCAGTTCCGCGACCATCGTGGCCTGCCACTGTGACCGCGTTGTGGCGGCCAACGACAGCACCTACATGGTCCACCCGGTCCGGCTGGGCCTGCTGGGCTACTACGACGCCACGACCATGCAGCAGTATTTGAACGCGCTGGACACCATCAAGGAGAACATCATCAGCCTGTACGCGAAGAAGACGGGCCGGGACAAGGAAGAAGTGACCGGCTGGATGGACGCGACGAGCTGGTGGACAGGCCAGGAGGCCAAGGACAACGGCTTTGTGGACGAGCTTGTGGAGGATGTGGAAACGCCGGTGGTGGAAAACCGCGACGGCGTTTTGTTCGTGAACAGCGTGAATATGCACCTGCCTTTCGACAAGGCACCCACCTTCATGCAGAACAGTTTGGCAGCACCCACCGCCGCCGGACGTTTTGTAAATAAACCCGGAGCCATGAAACCGGGAGTACAACACGAGGAGGTACAGAACATGGAAATCAAGACTGCGGACGACCTGCGCCAGGCTTATCCTGCGCTGGTTGACCAAATCGAGCAGGCGGCGGCTGATCGTGCGACCAACGAGGAGCGCGAGCGCATCCGCGACATCGAGGAGATGGCCCTGCCGGGCAGCGAGGAGATCACCGCCGAGGCGAAGTTCACCAAGCCCGTCAGCGCCAGCGACTACGCCAAGGCCGCCATGAAGCGCGCCAAGGAGCAGGGCAACGAGTATCTGAACAACGCGAAGACCGACGCCAAGAACAGCGGAGCGGGCACTGTGGAGAACACGCCCCCTGCCGGTAAGACGGACGAGTTCCTGGACGCCATCAAGAGCGTGGGCCAGAACGCGCAGAAGAAGTAAGGGAGGGCAAAAGCATGAGCATGGATTTGGCAAGAAAGACTTTTTCCTGCGAGCCTGAGTATTTCATCGCAGGCACCAACATCCGCATCGCCACGGCGGTGAAGGAAGCAGGCGCTGACCTGAGCGCCCATACCCCCGTCCTTCTGGCGGAGGGCAAGGTCACTCCCGTGGCTGAGGCTGCGAAGCTGACCGGCCTGTACGGCGTGACCGCCGAAGCCGCCAAGAGCGGCGAGGACGCCATCATCTACCTTTCCGGCGAGTTCTTCGCTGATGCGCTGGTCCTGCCTGCGGGCATGACTGCCGCTGATGTGGAGGTCCCGCTGCGCAACCTCGGCATCTACTTGAAGTAAGGAGGAAACAGAGATATGCCTAACGAAGTGAATATCTATACCCCCCGCTATCTGGCGGAGGTCGTGAGACAGGCACCGCCTATCCACACTTATTTCCGCGACACCTTTTTCACCAACATCAAGACATTCTCCACCGAGCGCGTGGACATTGACCTGGTGAAGGGCGACCGCCGCATGGCCGCCTTCGTACATCCCCGCGTCGGCGGGCAGGTGCTCAAGGCCAACGGCTTTAGCACCGAGAGCTACAAGCCGCCCCTGATCAACCCCTACGACGTGACCACGGCAGACCAGCACATGACCCGCCTGCCCGGCGAGGACCTGTACAGCGGCATGACCCCGGCCCAGCGCGCGGCCCGCAAGCTGATGGACGAGTACAACCGCCTGAACGACGCAACCACGCGCCGCGAGGAGTGGATGTGCGTGCAGGCCATCGTCACCGGCCAAATCCCCATCGTCGGCCCCGGCGTGAACGAGGTGATCGACTTCGGCTTCACCAACAAGATCAAGCTGGACGGCACGAAGCAGTGGGGCAAGACTGCTGCCAAGCCCATCGAGGACCTGGAAGACTGGACCGAGAAGGTGCTGACCAGCGGCTTCACCAACGTGGACCGCGTGATCATGGGCAAGGCTGCTCTGCGGGCCTTCGTCAACGACGAGAAGGTGCAGAAGCTCCTTGACAACCGCCGCATCAACATCGGCGGCTACGACCCCCGCGACCTGCCTAACGGCGTGAAGTATTACGGCCATCTGACCAGCCCGAACATCGACCTGTATACCTACGGCGAGGTGTATCTGGACGACTGGACCGACCCTGAGACCCCGGCTGTGAAGCCTCTGGTCCCGGAGAACGTGGTCATTCTGATCTCCGGCCAGTCGAACTTCATGCTGGCCTACGGTGCGTGCACCTACATTGAGGACGGCACGCAGCAGTGGGTGACGGCGGAGACCAGCCGCCTGCTCCGCAGCTACGTGGAGCACCACCCCGACCGCCGCATGGTGGAGCTGCAGGCCCATCCGCTGCCTATCCCCGACAAGGTGGATAGCTGGCTGGTGGCCGAAGTGTGCTGAGATGGCACTGTTCGAGCTGAAACAGGACTATGGGAATGAGGCGGAGGGGCTGCCCCCTCCGCCTACGTTCAAGGACTGCGCGGCGGCGGACATCGACACCGTGTTCTTCAACGGCAACGAGCACGCCGACCGGCACATCATCGACGGCAAGGACGTTCTTGTGGTGATCGTGGAAGGCGGCACGCGGGAGCATAATTCACACTGGGAGGCGGGAGCCAAGCAGAACTTCGACACCGGACTGTACAAGGCGCACACCATCCTGTACATCCGCACGGAGGACTACGGGCCGAAGCCGAAGGTGGGAAAGCCGCTGGTGATGGACGCCGGGACGGACCATAAGCGCACCTTCGACATTATGAAGTGCGAGGAGGAGTGCGGGGTCTTCCGCATGACGTTACAGAGGACGAGACAATGAGCAACGTGCGATATAACGCGGGGACCATGACCATCGAGGTCGATGGTCTGGACGATGTGAGCGCGGTGCTGGGCGACCTGCGGAAGAAGACCCCGGCGGTGGCGAAGGTCGCCATCAACGCCACGGCCCGGCAGGCCCGCAAGCTGATGATCGCGGAGGCGAAGGCCCGGTACGCGGTGAACAGCGCGGGCAAGCGGCACCTGAGCGACTTGGTGCAACGAAAGAAGGCCAGCAACAGCAGCTTGAGCGCGGAGCTGCGCATCGCAAGCTACCGCAACGACCTGGGCTATTTCCAGACCAGACCGAACCGCCCCTTCATGGGGCATGACGTGGCGCAGGCCCCGGAGTATTTCACGGCCCGCGTGCTGAAAACCTCCCCAATGAAGCCGCTGACCGGCAAGGGCCGGTTAAGCAAGGGCTTCCTGGTGGAGTTCAAGAGCGGGCACGTGGGCATGGTGCAGCGCATCGTGGGCACGGGGCGCTTCCACTACACCGTGCGCAGCGGCGCACCGAGCACCAGCGACAAGATGCAGACCATGGGCAGCCCCAGTGCGGCGGCGATGCACTCGACCATCTGGCCGGAAGTGGAGCCGGAGGTGGAGCTGTTCCTGGCGGCAAAGCTGACCGAGCGGGCCGAGCAGGTCTTAGCACGGGCAAAGAGAAAGGCGTGAGGGTATGAAAGAAACGATGAAAGTGGGCATCGGCCAAACGCCGCAGCTCTGCCAGGATGCATTGATCGAGATGCTGCGCGAGCTGTTCGCCGGAAAGAAGTACAACGGCCAGGAGGGGCGGAAGCCGCTTGCGATCTTCAAGCAGGACCTTCCCATCCCGGAGGAGAACGACGTGGACGCCGACACCGACGTGGCGCACGCGCCCTACATCGTGGTACGCATGACCGGCGGAGAGATCGCGGACGATAAAAGCCCGCAGACGGTGGAGTTCAGCCTGATCATCTGCGCCTATGACACCGGCATCGAGCGGGCGGGCTTTCAGGATGTTGCCAACATCAAGGAAGACATCGTGCAGAGAGCGTGCACTGCGCCGTACTTCGGCGGAGCCTTCACCATCCTAAAGCCTATCGCCTGGGCCTTGCAGCAGGACGACACAGCCCCGTATTACTACGGAGCTGTGACCATGAACTGTACAGCTCCGGCCATGACCCAAGACACCGAATTGGAGAGACTGCTATGAGCAAGAAAACAGAACCCCGCGCGGCGGATATGGCCGCGCCTATGAGCGAAGCCGCTGCGGCGGCGGAGGTCAAGACTGCCGTTCCTATGGAGCGGGAAGCAAAGACCGGCCCCGTCGTCTACTGCGGCCCCAGCGTGCGCGGCGTCGCCAGACAGTACACCGTGTACGCGGGCACCATTCCTGCCGCGCTGGCAGACTTCATTCAGGCCCACCCAGCGGCCAAGGGGCTGCTGGTGAGCGTGGGCCGTTTCGCTCAGGTGAGAAGCAACCTGGGCCGGAGCGGGACGGCGGAGGCTATCCTGTTCCAGAAAATCAAATCCGAATTGTAAGAAGGAGGAAAGAACGTATGTATCGACATGGCATTTACGTCAGCGAGCAGGAAACCAGCATGATCGCTCCGCTGAACGGAACAGCCGGTTTGCAGGTCGTGATCGGGACTGCCCCGGTGCATCTGCTGGCGGACCCGGCTGCGGCCATCAATAAGCCTATGCTGGTATACAGCAAGGCGGAAGCCATCGCTGCCGTTGGGTACAGCGACGACTTTGCGAGCTTCACCCTCTGCGAAGCGATCTCCGCTTCGTTCGCGGTGGTGAACGTGGCCCCCCTGGTGCTGATCAATGTACTGGACCCGGCCAAGCACTCCGCCGAGATGGAGGAGAAGACCGTGCAGATCAACAGCGGCATGGCCGTTGTGGAGGAGACGGGCGTGCTCCTGAGCACTCTGGTGGTGAAAAACGGCGAGGAGACGCTGACCGCCGAGGAGGACTACACCGCCGTCTATAACTCCGACGGCACCGTGAGCATCGTCCTGATCGAGGGCGGCAAGGCCGACGGCGCGACCAACCTGACCGTTTCCGGCAAGAAGGTGGACGCCAGCAAAGTGACCGCTGCCGACATCGTGGGCGGCGTGGACGCGGCCACCGGCGCGGAGACCGGCCTGGAAGTCGTGCGCCAGGTCTACCCCAAGCTGGGTATGACCCCTGGCATCCTGACGGCTCCCCGTTTCAGCGCCAACGCCACCGTGAGCGCGGCCCTGCAGGCGAAGACAAAGGAGATCAACGGCGTATTCAAGTGCGTGTGCATCGCGGACGTGGACAGCGGCGCGGACGGCGCACGCAAGTATGCGGACGTGAAGGAGCAGAAGGAACGCCAGGCTTTGACCGACCCGAACGCCTACGGCGTGTGGGGATACGGCAAGGTGGGCGATGTGATGTACAGCGGCTCCGCTCTGGCCTCCGCTCTGACCGCCTACACCGACGCGGCCAACGACGACATCCCCAGCAACCCCAGCAATAAGACCATCGCCATCAGCGCCATGTGCCTTGCCGACGGCACCGAGGTCCTGCTGGACCAGGACCAGGCCAACGTGGTCAACAGCTACGGCGTGGCGACCTGGCTGAACATGAACGGCTTCCGTCTGTGGGGCAACCGCACCTGCGCCTACCCCGGCAACACGGACCCGAAGGACAGCTTTTTCTCCTGCCGCCGCTACATGAGCTGGCGCGCCAACAGCTTCATCCTGACGTATTTCCAGAAGGTAGACAGCCCTCTGAACAAGCGCCTGATCGAAGCCATCGTGGACAGCGAGAACGTGCGCGGCAACGGGTATGTCGCCATGGGCGTCGCCGCAAGGGACGAGATCGTGTACAACGAGGACGAGAACCCCGTCACCGACCTGATGAACGGCAAGATCACCTTCCACCAGTACATGACCCCGTACACCCCGGCGGAGGACATCGAGGACATCATCGAGTTCGACCCCGACGCGCTGGTAAGCGCACTGAGCTGATAAGGGAGGTACGAAAACATGAGCATCAGCAACAACTACATCCCTGAGAAGATCAACGACTTCAACACCTATCTGGACGGTAACAAGATGATCGGCGTGGCCGCGTCTGTTACGCTGCCGGAGGTGAAGATGAAGACCAGCACCGTTTCCGGCGCTGGCATCAACGGCGAGATCGACAGCCCCACCATCGGCCAGTTCGAGAGCATGGAGCAGGAGATCGACTTCAATGTGCTGTACAGCAGCGCCATGGATATGCTTTCTCCCCTGTCCGTGGTGAACCTGACGCTGCGCGCCGCCCAGCAGGTCTACGATAAGACCGGCGGCTACGCCTTCAAGGGCCTGCGCGTGGTGGAGATGGGCCGCGTGAAAACCTTCAACCCCGGAAAGGTGGAGAAGGGCGAAGGCATGGAGGCCAAGGTGACGCTTGAGCTGACCTATCTGCTGGTGGAGAACGACGGCTCCCCGTTGCTGGAAGTGGACAAGCTGAACGGCGTCTACAAGGTCAACGGCGTGGATATGCTGGCGGGCATCTCCGAGCTGACCTGATAAGGCCAGGAAGTCAAAGATGAAACGAGCAGGCTCTACTCTCTGCACCGGCGGAGGGTAGGGCCTGCGCCATATTCAAAAATTGAAAGGAGCAGCACTATGAGCGAAGAAAAGAACATGATGGCGGAGGCCAACGAGGAAACCGCGCAGACCACGCAGAGCGAGCGCGTGATCGACCTGGGCAAGCCCTACAAGTTCGAGGGCACGGAATACACTTCCATCGACCTGAGCGGACTGGATAAGCTGACGGTGAAGGACGCCATCGACGCCCAGCGCCAGCTTTTCAACGAGCGGGAGGTGGCCGCCGCCATGCTGTGCGAGACCACGACCGCGTTTGCAAGGGCCATCGCCGCGAAGGCGGCGGAGCTGCCCATCGAGTTTTTCAAGCTGATGCCGCGCGGGGCCAGCCGCAGAGTGGCCGGTGTCGTGCGCAACTACATGAACGTGGATGCCGCGACGGAGAACCACGTGATGCAGCTTGAGGAGCCGTATCACTTCAAGGGCCAGACCTACACGGAGGTGGACCTGAACGGCATCGCGGACCTGAACAGCATGAACGAGAGCGAGGCGGAGAACCGGCTGGCACGCGCTGGCTTTATGGTGACGGAAACCTCCTTCAACTACCTGTTCGCCTGCATCCTTGCGAGCATGGCGACGGGCCTGCCGGAGGAGTTCTTCACGGGCCTGCCGCTGCGCGAGGTGCTGAAACTGAAAAACGCGGTGAACGACAGCGGTTTTTTCGAGTAAAGGGCGGGGCGAAAGCCTTACGCCAAGCGGCCATCCGCCTGTCAGCGGTCACGAGAACGGGCGTGGACTTCTACCTGAAACTGCCCGTCGAGGAGTTTATCGCGCTGAATAACGAGGTGGCGGAGGAATGGCACAGAACAAAACATTAGAGTTAAGCATCAAGATCGCCGGTAAGGTAGACAAAAGCCTGACGACGGCGATCAACCAGACAAATACCCTGATGGGGAGCCTGACCACCACCATGAGCAAGGTGGGCACGGCGGGGCTTGCGGCCATGGGGGCGCTGGCGACGGCGACCGCAGCCGGACTTGCCAAGTGCACCTCCGAGGCCGCGAAGCTGGAAAACAATATGTCTGCGATGGTGCGCTACGTGGACGGGCTGACGGAAAGCGCGACCACCAGCACCGAGCAGGCACAAAGCAACCTGAAAGCCATGAGGACCTATATCCAGGACCTCAGCACGCAGATACCCAGGACCACCGAACAAATCTCCAAGATGTCGGCGGCCCTGGGCCAGTCGGGCATCGGCGCGGACCGGCAAATGAGCACGGGCATCCTGCGGGATACCGCCGTTGCCGCGACCGCCATGGACCTTGAAGACGACACGGCGGGCAACTACATGGCGAAGTGGGAGGCCGCCTTCAACTTCAACCATGACCAGGTAATGACGCTGATGGACCAGATCAACTACCTGGGCGCGAACAACGCCACGACGGCGGCGGAGATCGCGCAGAGCGTGAACCAGGCCGCGTCCATGGGCCAGATCGCGGGCGTTGACCCGTCGGCCACGGCGGCTATCGCCACGGCCATGCAGGCGACCGGCGTTGCAACGGACCGCGTGGGCACCAGCATTTCCCGTATCTACACGAATATCAGCAAAGGCTCCAACGCCACGAAGGCACAGAAGGCCATGTGGGAGGAACTGGGCTTCACCGCTGAGGGCATCGCAAAGTCCATGCAGAGCGACGGCATCGGGACGCTGAAATCGGTGTTCCAGGCCATCAACAATATGCCGGACGAGCGCAAGGTGGCGGCCCTGAACACCCTGTTTGGACAGTGGGCCATCGAGGGCGGCGCGAAGATCACACAGAACCTTGCGCTGCTTGAGAAGACACTGGGCGAGGTCAACGACCCCGGCCTCTATACGGGCAGTATGGAGCGGGAGTTCCTGATCGAGGCGAGCACGCCGGAAGCGGTCGATACGATGGTGTCGAACGCGAAGGCGGCGCTGATGCAGGACATCGGCCAGGCGTTCCTCCCGGCCAAGAAGGAGTTCGGCCTGTCGATGATCGACTTCCTGAACCAGATCAGGAAGAATATGCCGGAGCTGACGACGCTGGCGAACTCGCTGGGCAAGATCGCAAGCGACGGCGTGGAGCGGCTGGGCGACGCCATGGAGCGGGCACTGCCCTACATCCAGAAGGGGCTTGACTACCTGGCGAACAACGGGCCGCAGGTGGCCTCGACGCTGGGCAAGCTGGCGGCGGTGTTCGTGGGCATGAAGTTCGCGCCGGGCATCGAAAGCCTTTTGAGCGGCGCGGGAAACCTGCTGCTGGGCAGTTCTGTCGGCGGCAGCGGAAAACGCACCGGCGGTCTGCTGGGCGGCATCAAGAGCCTGTTCCAGGGCGGACAGAAAGCAGCGGGCACGGCTGGCGGCTTCCTCTCCACCTTCGGCGGCGCGGCCAGCGGAAACGGCTTTTTCAAAACGCTGGGGAGCATGGCATCCAGCCTGATCTCCGGCAACGGCATCAAGGGCACGGCGGGGCTGCTGGAAGCAGCGGCGGGAACGCCGGGTCTCTTATCCGGCTACCAGGGCGCGGGAAACGCACTGAAAAACAGAATTGCAGGAAGCGGCATCGGGCAATATTTCGGCAGCGTGTTCTCCTCCCTGGGGAGCTTTGGGAACACGCTGGGGAACACGAAGACCGGCGGCTTCCTTTCGGGCCTGCTGGGCAAGGCGGGCGGCGCGTTGGGGAACCTGACCATGCCGCTGCGCCAGGGCATCGCGGGCATCGGCGCTGCGGCGACCATTCAAGGCAGCATCATCCAGCAGAACCTATCCGGCCTGCTGGGTAAGGCGGGCGGCTTTGTGAGCGGCATCGCCAACTCCGGCGCGGGAAAAGCCATCGGCGGCGTGCTGGGGAGCCTGGGCACCGTGGCGAAGTCGGGAGCCGGTGTGCTGGGGACCGTGTGGGGTCCCATCGCCTCCGGCTTCGGAAGCATCTTCGCGGGAGCCGCGCCGGTGATCGGCGTGATCTCCTCCATCATCGCCGTAGTGAGCATCCTGGGCGACCACCTGGAAGACATCCGGGGCATCATCCAGAACGTATTCGGCGATACCGGCGTGGCCGTGTTCGACAAGTTCATGGGCGTGCTGCAAAACGTGGGCAGCTTCATCACGGGACTGTTTGCGGACGGCGGCGTGGCAAATGCGCTGGCCCCGCTGCGGGAGACCATCACGAACCTGTTCGGAGAGGATGCGGGCGCGGCCTTCGACGGGCTGACGACCATCCTGCAATCGGTGATGGGCGTGGTCGGGCAGATCGTGAGCTTTGCACAGACGACCGTGAAGCCGATCATCCAGGACATTTTCAGTTTCCTGACGGGAACCGTGGTGCCCATCATCCTGCAAACCTTCACAGCGGCGGCTCCGTCTATCGCTGGCATCATCAGCGGCCTCGGCTCCGCCATTATGACGGCTATGCAGATCATCGGCTCGGCCATCCAGGCAGTCATGCCTATCGTGCAGAGCATCATCACCGTCATTATGAGCATCGCTTCCGTCGTGGTGCCCGCTGTGCTGGCGGGTATCTCGGCACTGGCGCAGGGCATCGGCCCCATCCTGGAAGGTATCAAGACCGTATTCGACGGGCTGATCGCTTTCATCATGGGCGTATTCACCGGGAACTGGTCCCAGGCATGGGAAGGCGTAAAGCAGATATTCGGCGGCGCGTTCGACGCGCTGGTGGGCCTGCTGAAAACGCCGGTGAACGCGGTGATCGCGCTGATCAACAAGGCCATCTCCGGCATCAACGGACTGGGCCTGGACATCCCGGACTGGGTGCCCATCATCGGCGGCAAGAGCTTCCACATCAGCATCCCGGAGATACCGATGCTGGCAAAGGGCGGCTTCACCGACGGCGTGAGCATCGCGGGCGAAGCCGGGCGCGAGGCTGTGATCAGCTTCCAGCGCGGCGTGCGGGCACAGAACATCGCCACCTGGGCACAGGCGGGCCGGATGCTGGGCGTGAGCGCCGAGCAGGCGTTGAGCGCGGCGGACGGCGCAGAGCTGAAACCCATCGACCCCGGCGAGGGCGGCGGAGGCGGAGACGGCTTCACCTTCGCGCCGAACATCGTCATTCAGGGCAACGCCGACGCGGACGTGCTTGAGGAAGCGCTGCGGCGGGCCAAGGAGGAGTTCGAGGCATGGTACGAGCAGATGATGCGCAAGCGTGCCCGGACGGCCTATTGATGGGAGGAAGCTATGTACACGACAAAGAGCGGCGACACCTGGGACGTGATCGCCAAGGAAGTCTATGGCAGCGAATACCACGCGGACGCGCTGATGGCGGCCAACCCGGAGCACATCGACACCTTCCGCTTTTCCGCCGGGGTCGTTTTGAAGACGCCGACGGTGGAGGACGCGCGAGCGGGCACGCTGCCGCCATGGAAATACGAGGCGCAGTATGAATAAGGCAAGAAGCATCGGACTTGCGGTGCAGTACCGCAGCACCCCGTATTCCGCACAGGTGCAGGCGAGCGCCCAGGTGGACGCGGCGGAGGGCGGCGGGAGCGCTGCTTCCTCCGCCAGCTCCGGCTCCGGCGCGGCGGCGGGACAGGCGGTAACGCTGAACAACACGCCCCTCTACGTGAGCAGCGTGGCGAAGAACCCAGCGACCCACAAGACGGGCGTGTATTACTTCTACGACGGTATCTTGATACGCGGGCGCTACCGCATCACCAACACCCCGTCGAGAGTGGGCAAGACCCCGGTGGGACAGAACGTGACCGGCTGGGCGGACGCGGCGGACTGCGGCGCGGTGAGCAGCGCCAAGGCCACGCCGAAGAAAGAGACCTCCGGCCAGGAGGACGCGACGCTGGGCGCGGGCACGGGAACGGACATCGGCCTTTCCATCGAGAGCCTGACCTATGTGGACAACGCGGCGGACGACAGCGACAGCATCGACCTGACGCTGGACGCGCAGGACAGCAAGTGGCTGTGGGGCTGGATGCCGCAGAAGGGCGCGACGCTTTATCCCCGCCTGCTGGGCCACGACTGGGAGCGGCCCGGCGACGAGCGGGCCATGGACTGCGGCCTTTTCGTGGTGGACGACGTGAACTACTCGGACACGCCGACCACCTTGCAGCTCGGCGGCGTGAGCAAACCGAGCGACAGCAATTTCAGCGAGACAGATCGGAAGGTGACGTGGAAGAACACCTCCATCAAGCGCATCGGCCAGACCATCGCGGCGCGCTACGGCCTGGGCTTCACCTATGACGCTGAGGACTACGACATCGAGTGCGACGAACAGGACGGAGCGGACAGCAGCTACTACAATACGCTGTGCCAGAACTACGGCCTGGTGCTCAAGGTGTACGCCCGGCGGCTGTGGGTCTACGACCGGGAGGCATACAAGGCCAAGCGGGCGGTGCGGACCTTCGACCGCACGGACATCGTCCGTGGGAGCCTGAGCTGGACCACTACCCTTTCCGGGACCTACACCGGCGGGACCTTCGACTACACCGACGCGGACAAGGACTGCGACATCTCCTGCAAGGTGGGCGGCGGAACGCACATCAAGAGCGTGAACCGCAGGGCAACCAGCGTGCAGGATGCGGCGGTCCAGCTCTGCGCGGAGCTGAACCGGGCTAACCATGGCACGATCAAGCTGCGCTTCACCGTTCCGGGAGACTGGACCGTGAGTGCGGGCAACACGATCAACATTACCGGCTACGGCGGCGGCCCCTCCGGCGGAGAGGGCGGCATCAACGGCAAGTATTTCGTGGACAAGGTGACGCACAAATACACCAAGAGCGGCGGATTTACCACGGCCTTCGAGTGCAGCGGCGTCCGGGAGGGCTTCCATCCCTACGAGGTGGGCGGCTCCATCCAGTACAACACGGAGGGGTCCGACACCAGCGACACGAATTACAGCAGCTCCTACGAGACGAGCGCGGCGGCCAGCGCCGCCAGCGCGGCGGCGGGAGCTGAGGCAGGGGCGGCGGTGACGCTGACCAACGCCCCCTTCTACTACACCAGCGTGGCCCCAAATCCGAGCTGCTATAAAAGCGGCGTGTTCTATTTCTACGACGGCATCCTGGTCAACGGGCGCTACCGCATCACCAACGCGGCTTCCCGCTGCGGGAAGCTGCCGGTGGGACAGAACGTGACGGGCTGGGTGCCCGCGAGCTACTGCGGCGTGGACACGAGCACCGGCGGCGGAGGCGGCACGAAGGCGACCATGGAGGTGAAGTAGCGATGGCAGGCACGAACCGGGTCGGACGGGTCAGCTCCATCGACTATGAGAGCGGGACCTATGAAGTGACGTATGCGGACCAGGGCCGGAGGGTCACGGCCCGCATCAACGCCATGAGCAACGGCGAATACAAAATGCCGAGAGTGGGCCAGATCGTGAGCGTGACGCACACGAGCAATGGCACGGCGGCGGCCACCACCAGCGGCACCGTATGGAACCGGAGCAACCGCCCAGCGGAGGGCTTTGCCGGGCTTTACCGCAAGGAATACGGTGAGAAGGCCGGGCAGGCTTTTGAGCGCTACGACGCCAACACCGGCATCTACACCCAGTACACCGACGTGCGGACCGGGCGCAACTGCAACGGCGACATCTTCGACGAGGCCAAGGGCACCATCAGCCTGATCGCGGAGAAGCTGGTGCAGATCACGAGCAAGATCAAAAGCGTGAGCATCCACGGCAAGGAAGGCGTGGGCATCGGCGCGGAGAAAAGCGTGACCATCGACGCCGGGGAGAACATCAATCTGGAAGCCGAGGGCGACCTGGACGAGGGCGCAGGCGGCGACCGGGCATTGACCGTGGGCGGAAAGAACACCGAGCTATACAAGGGCGAGGTGGAGCGGGAGTTTCAGGGAGGCATCCGCGACACCGTGACCGGCGAGGTGACGCTGACGATCAACGGCGTGACCATCACCATCAGCGAGGGCGGCGACGTCTCCATCCAGACCGCCGGGAAGATCAGCATGAAGGCACAGCAAATCGACCTGCAGGGCGGGTCCTCCCTGGTGCTGTAAAAAACGAACAGCGAGGAGGAAGCGGAAAATGGTGGGCAGCTACATGGGCCGGGTGTTCACGGTGAGCAGCCAGAGGATATTGACACCGAGCAATCTGAAAGGCAGCGCCGGGAGCGACTGGGCAAACCATGAGATCATCGGTAAAAAGGCGCGGAGCCAGTGGGTAGGCCCGAAGCTGAAAAGCTACACCATGGACCTCCTCCTGCGAGCGCAGGACGGCGTAAGCCCCCGGTCCACGCTGGACTACTTCCAGCGGGCGGCGGAAAGCCAGATGGTCGATTGGTTCATCATCGGCGGGCGACCGATCTCTGACAACCCCTTCAAGCTGGTGAGCGTCAGCGACGAGTGGGACACGGTGCTGGGCGGCGGCGCGCTGATCGAGTGCCGGGTGAGCCTGACCATCGAGGAATACACGTAAGGGAGGGCGAACCGTGATCTACATTGAGGATACCATCGTCGAGATCGAGGCCGGGAGCGTGGACGACCAGACGGCACAGGAAGTCTACCGAAATCTACAGGTGCTCTACGGCACGGAGACGGGGGAACAGGCCCTCGACCGCGAGTTCGGCATCGACATCAACATTCTGGACAACCCGCAGGAGGCGGCGAAGGCGCTGCTGACGGCGGAGTTCGTGCGGAAAACAAAACAGTATGAGCCACGGGTCCGGGTCATGCGTGTGGAATGGACCCAAAATCATGCCAGGGACGGCGGCATCGTCCCGAAGGTGGTGGTGAGCTTTGTCTAATATCAAAGAGCTGGCAAACGTGCCGGAGATCAGCTTCATCGAAAACATGAGCCTGCAGGAGACGGAGGAGCTTGTGCGGGCAAACTACACGCGCATCTTCAAGGAGCTTACCGGGCAGGACGCGGAGCTGGGCGAGGCGGACGCGAAGAACCTGATCATCAAGTCGTTCAGCCTTGTGCTCTACCAGGTGATGCAGTATGTGGAGGCCAAGGGCCGGGCGGAGCTTTTGAAGACCTCGACCGGCGACGCGCTGGACGCACTGGCGGCCCTGTTCGGCATTACGCGGCAGGAGGCCAGGCGGGCCACGTGCATCGTGCGCTTCACACTGTCCGGTCAGCGGAGCGAGCCGACGGCCATTCCGGCGGGCACACGGGTGAAGACCCAGGACGGGAAATACTTCAACACCGTGGACTACGCGGAAGTCACGGCGGGAGAGCTGACCGTGGACGTGGACGTGCAGGCGGAGGAGGCCGGAGCAGAGAGCAGCGGCATCGCCGCCGGAGAGATCGACACGCTGGTGGACCCCATCCCCTACGTTGCGAGCGTGGAGAGCATAGAGACGAGCACGGGCGGACTGGACATCGAGGACGACGACGGTCTGACGGAACGGGTGTGGCTGGCCCCCAGCAAATACTCCTGCGCAGGACCGCGAGACGCCTATGCTTACTATGTGAAGGAATGGCGGACGGACGTGGACGACGTGCAGATCGTCAGCCCGGAGCCGTGCGTGGTGCACGTTTATGTGGTGCTGGACGGCGGCGTGCTGCCAACGGAGACGGAGCGGGAGGAGCTGGCCGCCTACCTCAACGGCGACACCATCCGCCCGCTGACGGACATCGTGAGCTGCCCAGCGGCGGAGGAGGTCCCCTACGACATCAGCCTGACCTACTGGATCGCCAGCAACGACCAAAAGAGCGCGGGCACCATTCAGGCCCAGGTGGAGGCGGCGGTGGACGCCTACGAGAGCTGGCAGCGCAAGATGGGACGGGACATCAACCCGACCGAGCTTGTGTACCGGGTCCGCGCAGCGGGAGCCAAGCGCGTAAAGCTGACGGCACCGGCGGACATCGTGATCGAAAAAACGCAGCTCCCGAAGCGGAACACGCGCACCGTGACCTACGGAGGGCTTGAGGATGATTAAAAGTCTGCGTCAAGCCCGCATTACAGACGGCCTTCCGAGGGTGTTGGCGAGACAGGAATGGGTGATCGCCCTGTCCGAGGCCCTGGGGCTGACCCTGGGGAAGACGCTGGACTACACCGACGAGAGCCAAATCTACACACGGCTGGACACTGCGCCGGAGACGGTGCTGGATGTACTGGCCGTGGACTGGAAGATCGACTGGTACGACACCGAACTGACGGTGGAGCAGAAGCGCCGCATCGTGAAGACGGCGCTGACGGTCCGGCGGCTGATGGGCACAGCGGCGGCGGTGAAGCTGCAGGTGCACGCCATCTACCCGGAGGCCACCGTGACGGAGTGGTTCCAGTACGACGGAAAGCCGGGCTGCTTCCGGGTGAGCCTGCCGCTGCCGAAGGAAGGCATCACGGCGGCGGAATACCGGCGGCTCAAGACCGGCATCCTGACCACGAAGAACGAGCGCAGCCACCTGGACGTGATCGACATTCAGCATGAGTGCGAGGCCGTGGTGATCACGGGCGGGTGCTGCTCCATGAGCCAGATCATCGAGGTATGGCCGGAGCTTGTGAGCGAGCTGGAAGTGACCGGCGAGCGCATCGCAGGCGGCGCGGCCAGCATGAGCCAAACGGCGGAGGTCTGGCCGGAGCTGACGGAGGCGCTGGAAATCCTGACATACCGGCACACCGGCGGAGCCGCGAGCACCGCGCAGGCCGTGGAGGTATGGCCGGAGCTGGCGGCGGTGGTGGAGATCACCGTGACGCGGAACACCGGCGGCGCGGCGCACACGGACCAGGCGCTTGAGGTCTGGCCGGAGCTGACCGAGCAAATCGAAGCAACGACAGAGCTGGACCGGGGCGGCGGGACCGCTGCGAGCCAGGTCGTTGAAATATACCCGGAAGGGGGAGGATGAAATGGACACTGAAAACGTAGTTGTCACCAAACAGGACCGAAAGTACAAGACCCTCGTGACCGACATCGGCAAAGAGAAAATGACCAACGCTATTCTGAACGGCAAGAAGGTCAACGTCGTCATGGCGGCGGTGGGCGACGGCGGCGGAAGCTACTACCTGCCCACGGCGGATATGACCGCGCTGGTGCATGAGGTGTGGCGCGGGGCCATCGCCAGCAAAGAGATCAACAGCAAATCCTCTAACATGGTAGACGTGAAGTTCGTGCTGCCGGGGACCGTGGGAGGCTTCACCGCGCGTGAAGCTGCCCTGATCGACGACGAGGGCGACATGATCGCCGTGTGCAACCTGCCGGACACGGAGAAGGCAGCCATCGAGGACGGCATCGCCGCTGCGCTGACCATTCTCATGCACATCGTTATGACCAACAGCGACGCGCTGACCTTCACACTGGACCCCACCACCGACACGGCGAGCGCCGTGTGCGTGGCCTTTACCATCCCGCACGAGGCATGGCAGAGCGCGGGCGGCGCGGAGGACGACGAGGGCGGCGGCACCTACCCGTGCCGGGCTGATGTGGTGTGCGACGAGGCGACCGCCATGCACACGCCCATCGCAACGCTGGACAAGGCGTGCCTGGCGGCGGCCAAGGCGTGCGAGCTGTGCCCCACGGTGGAGACCGCGAGCGGCGTGCTGCGCTTTTGGGCGATGAAGGTGCCGGACGGCGAGCTGACCGGAAGCGTGCTGCTGGTCGGCCAGGGCGGCGGAGGCAAGAGCGGCGACGGGAGCTACACCCTGCCGACGGCAACCCCCTTCCGCCTGGGCGGCGTGAAGGTGGGCGACGGCCTGACCGTGGACAACGAGGGCAAGCTGTCGGTCGATGCGGCCAACACCGAGGAGACCACCGGCGCGCTGAACGAAGTGTTCGGAGCAGAGGACGGCAAATAAGCCGCCCCACAATCCCGTAGCACCGTCGCTTGAAGCGGCGGTATTTTTATCGACAATTCCGGGGGCATCCCCGAAATTGAATATTTTTTAAGGAGGACAAAAATATGTCCAAATTCGTAAATCTCGAACAGATCAAGGTGCTTGCCAACAAGGTCAAGTCCGAAGACGCCGCCCTGGGTACTAAGCTGGAAACGGTCACCACCAAGGTCGATAACCTGGTCGCCACCGGCGGCGAGGCCAACATCCTCGAAGGCGTCAAGGTCAACGGCGCTGCCCTGGCTATCTCCGACAAGATGGTTGACATCCTGATCGCCTCCGGCGAGGAGAACGGCACCATCTCCGTCAACGGCGCTGCTGTTGCCATCAAGGGCCTGGCCGCTCTGGCCTACAAGTCCGAGATCACCGAGGACGAGCTGGGCGAGGCTCTGAAAGCCTCTATCGCCGCGAAGGCCACCAAGGCCGATCTGGACGCCCTGACCGTCCGCGTGGGCGACATCGAGAAGGCCGGTTATCAGACCGCCGAGCAGGTCCAGGCCGCTATCGCTGCCTCCGGCCACGCTCATTTCGAGGTCGCTGAGACCGACCCCACCGCTGAGAGCTTCGAGGCTCAGGCCAACGTCATGTACCTGTACATGAACAGCAAGACCAAGCACTATGACATCTACGCCAAGGTCGGCGAGAGCGTCGTCCTGCTGGATGATACCACCGTCGATCTGAGCGAGTACGCCAAGACAGCCGACGTGACCTCTGCCATCAGCACCGCCATCGCCGCGCTGAACATCGACCAGTACGCCACCGACGACGACCTGACCGCCGCCGTTGCGCGCGTGACCGCCCTTGAGACCGCCATCGCCAACGTCTACACCAAGAAGGAAGTGGACGACAAGCTGGCGGCCAAGATGGATAAGGCCAGCATGGACGCCTACGCCACCGACGAGGAGGCCCAGCAGGCCGCCGCCAACGCCGTTGCCGGTGCTCAGGCCAGCGACACCGAGTTCAACGCCGCCATGAATGAGGTCTGGACCCCCACCGAGGGCTAAGGCACCTCCTCGCGTCAGAAACGAATACCAGGGCCGGGACGAAATGCCCCGGCCCACTTATCAGGAGGTGAAACCCAGTTGGCTGACGAGAAGAACGTAACTCTGGAACAGTTCAAAGGCTTTATGACCAAGGCCGACGAGCGGCTGGACAAGTTGGAAGTCGGCAAGGAAAACAAGGTTTCGCCCGTCAGTATCACTATTCCGACGGAGGGGTGGGCCTCCGAGGAGATCGGGGAGACCGACGAGGAAGGAACCGAGGCATCCTATCCCTTCTACTACGACATCGCGGCGGCGGACGTGACCGCAAAGCACCGGGCGGACGTGACGATCAGCCGCGAAAGCCTGGATGCGGCGACGGTGTGCGGCCTGTGCCCGACCAGCGAGACGACAGAGGGGAAGATCAGGCTGCGCGCTATGAAGGCACCGACGGAGGCCATTACGGCGGAATACTGGCTGCGCAGCGGGAAGGAGTAATACATGGCATTAGGACAAGTGAATGTTCCCGGCGCTGCCGGGATGGACGCCGTAGAGGCGAAGCAGGCCGCTCAGGCGGCCAAGGAAGCGGCTGAGGCCGCCCAGCGCACCGCAGAGAGCGCCGGGAAAACGGCGGACGCCGCCATGCAGAAGGCTGCTGACGCCGAGACGGCGGCGGGCAATGCGGACAGCAAGGCGGACACGGCCCTGGATGCGGCCAACACCGCCGCCGGTGCCGCGACGGCTGCCGCCAGCGCCGCCAGTGCCGCCGAGGAGAGCGCGAACAGCGCCAACACGACGGCCAACGAGGCCAAGACTGCGGCGAGCAACGCGCAGAAGGCGGCGAACGACGCGCTGAAAGCCGTGACCAAGCTGACCAGCGTGATCAACAGCGTACCCACCCAGGCGGGCATCTTGACGTACACGGGCGCGGCACAGTCCCCATCGTGGAACGGGTACGACACGGAGAAGCTGACCATCGGCGGAACGACCAGCGGCACCAACGCAGGCAGCTACGTTGCGACCTTCACGCCCAAGGAGGGCTACGAGTGGGCCGACGGCACCAAGACCGCCAAGAGCGTGACCTGGACGATCAGCAAGGCCAGCCTGTCCGTACCCGCGCAGAGCGGGACGCTGACCTACACGGGAAGCGCACAGTCTCCCCAGTGGAGCAACTACGACAGCAATAAGCTGACCATCGGCGGGACGAGCACCGCCACCAACGCGGGAAGCTATGCCGCGACCTTCACGCCGAAGGCCAACTACCAGTGGTCCGACGGCAGCACCAGCGCCAAGAGCGTGACCTGGGCCATCGGCAAGGCGGCGGGCAGTCTGACGCTGGCGAAGAGCAGCGTGACGCTGAACATCTCCTCGCTGACGGAGAGCGTGGCCGTGACCCGCGCGGGCGACGGCGTGATCAGCGCCACGTCCAGCAACACCGCCACGGCAAGGGTGGAGGTGAGCGGCACCAGCGTGAAGATCACCGGCCTCAAGGCGGGCACCGCCAAGATCACCGTGAAGGTGGCGGCGGGCACCAACCACACCGCGCCCAGCGACAAGACCATCAACGTGACGGTCAGCCTGCCCGACACGAGCCTGGCGAACAACACGCCGGACATCATCGCGGCGGCGGCCAAGTCCGGCCAGGCGGCGAACTATTGGAGCGTGGGCGACAAGGTGGGTATCGCGGTCAATGGCTCTTTCGGAGGACTGAGCTATAACAACACCGTGTACGCCTTCATCCTGGGCTTCAACCACAACAGCAGCGTGGAGGGCGGAAACAGCATCCACTTCCAGTTCGGCAAGACGGCGGCTGGTGTGGACATCGCGTTCGTGAACAGCTACGGCTCGACCAGCACGGGCTTCTGCATGAACACCAGCAACACCAACTCCGGCGGATGGAACAACAGCTATATGCGCAAGACCATCTGCCCGGCGTTCCTGGCGGCCCTGCCGACGGCCTGGCAGAACATCATCGCGGCCTGCACGAAGTACAGCGACAACACGGGCGGCGGCTCCAACACCGCGAGCTACGTGACCGCGACCTCGGACAAAATCTGGCTGCTGAGTGAGATGGAGGTCCAGGGTACGAGAAGCTACGCCAACAGCGCCGAGGCGAACTACCAGAAGCAGTACGACTATTACAGGAACGGTAATAGCAAGGTCAAGTACCAGCACACGGCAACGACGAGCGCCTGCTTCTGGTGGCTCCGCTCCGTGTATGCGAGCATCACGTCCTACTTCTGCTTTGTGAACACGGACGGGTCTGCGATCACCGACTACGCCTACAATTCGCGTGGCTTCGCGCCGGGCTTTAAGGTGGCCTAATCCCAAATCAGGCATCGAAAGTGGAGCGGTGGGGGCGCAAGCCCCTACCAGCGAAACGCCAAGCACCGAGTACCCAAATCAGCACAGGCCCCATCCGGCGGGAGCGGCAACGCTCCTGCCGGTGACGGGGGCACCAAACCGGAAGGGAGAACACCGAAATGGCAGTATACAAATCGCGGCGCAAGGACGCGGCGGCGCAATTCGTGGCAGACGCACGAGAACTGCGGAAGGCCACGGTGCGCATCGCACGGAAGTTTCCGGCCAGCTACAAGTACGTGACCACGGGGCCGCTGCTGCAACTGGCGAGCGAGGTCTACATGAACGCGCTCAAGGGAAACAGCATCTACGTCCACAAGGACATGAGCGAGCGGGACTACGAGCTGCGGCACCGCTATCTGGCGGCGGCCACGGCCAGCGCCGACGCGTTGCTGGGCGAGATCACCTTCTGCTATGAGTTGGTGGACGACGGCAACAACTTCTTCCGCAACAAGGAGGAGTACGAGCGGACGTTCCAGACCTGGACGACACTGGCAAACAATGCGCTGTCGCGCCTGCGGGGTGTGATGGACAGCGACAAGCGCCGGTGGAATGGGTACATGAGAGACCGGAAAGCAAAAACACTATAAATCCCCGTAGGGCAAGTTCTGACGGCCACGCCTGCAACTGGTGGCTCCGCTCCGTGAATGCGAGCAACACGAACAACTTCTGCAATGTGAACACGGACGGGTCTGCGAACAACAACAACGCCTACAATTCGAATGGCTTCGCGCCGGGATTTAAGAACAACCTGGGGCCTGAACAAGTAGCGAACTGCGAAGCTGTGCCCCAAACCTTAAAGGAGAACTTGACCCTTGGAGACTGGCCCGCCATGCGCGGGCTTCATTCCTTAAATCACCACTCGATACGGAGGCCCGGACGCTTCTTGCATGGCCGGGGATTTACGGCGGCGTTGCCCCGGCTCCATGAGCAACCGTTATGCAGCTACTTCAAACCGCTGCGGCAGACGACGCAGGTGCGGGAGGTCATGCGACCCGCAAACCGCGCGCCAGACCGAACGCTGTACGGGTGGGATACTGCATTGGAGGCAACATGATTGAATAGCCAAGAGAGGCACGAGGCCAGATACCAGCGGCGAAAGGCCCGGCGCGAGCAGAGGGCGCGGGAGGCCGGTGGAGCGAGCTTCGAGGAGGTCATGTCATTCGGGAACATCTGCAAGGCCGGAAAGAGCTGCTGTGACGGAGCGCGGTGGAAGACCTCCACCATCAACTTCGAGACGAACCTGCTGGGCGAAGCACAGGCGACCTATGACACGCTGCACTACGGAAAGCGCGTGTTCAAGGGCTTCCACAGCTTTGCGACGGTGGAGCACGGGAAGGTGCGGAACATCGACGCGCTGCCCATCCAGGAGCGGGCCATCCAAAAATGCCTGTGCAAGAACCTTCTGACGGAGGTTTATTCCAGGAGATTCATCTACGACAACAGCGCGAGCCTGAAAGACCGGGGCATGGACTTCCAGCTCCGGCGGCTCAGGAAGCACCTGCAGGACCATTACCGGCGGTATGGGACTGAGGGCGGTATCTACCAGTTCGACTTCAAGAATTATTTCGGGAGCCTGCCGCACGAGGAGATCAAGCGGCGGGCGCGGAAGAAGATCATGGACGACCGGTTATACACATTGTTCTGCGACTTTGTGGATGATTTCCGGCTGATGAAGACCGCCGACAAGGAAGCGCACCGGGGCGTGGGCCTGGGCAGCGAGGTATCGCAGATCATCGCCCTTGACTACGCCAGCCCCATCGACCATTACGTGAAGGACGTGCGCGGCATCCACGGGTACGGGCGGTATATGGACGACGGGTATGTGATCAGCAATTCCTTGGAGGAACTGGAAGACATCAAGCGCAACCTGTACCGCCTGGCTGAGGCGCTGGGCATCGCCATGAGCGACAAGAAGAACATCATCACGCCGTTCCGGCACCACAGCTTCACCTTCCTGAAAATGCGGGTGACGCTGACGGAGACTGGCAAGGTGGTGATGAAGCTCAGTCGCAAGAGCATCCGTGCCATGCGGCGGAAGATGGATATTTTCCGGCGGTGGATGGACGAGGGCCGAATGGGACCGGAGGACGTGTTCCAGTCCTATCAATCGTGGAGAGCGCACGCGAAGCGGTGCAACAGCTACGACACGCTGCGCGCCATGGACGAGCGCTTCACGCGGATGTTCGCTGAGGAACTGGCCGGGCGGCGGAAGCCGTTCCCGTGCACGATGAAAGCCACACGGACCGGGTGCGGCTGGATATACCGGCGGCACGGAGCCGTCATTGAGGAGGAAATGTGCGCATGAAGTACATCACACACAACAGGTTCAAGAAGCTGGCCGCCTGCGGCGAGGCCGTGAACATCCCGTATGGCACGGAGATGGAGACGGCGGGCGACTTCATCATCACCACGGAGGGAAAGCCGATCTGCTACGCGACCAGCGAGGCCGCGAAGATGCACTTCGCCCGCAACGACGACGGGCAAGGGCTGAAACGCGGGAAGCTGACCTGGGCCATCGCGTACTCCCAGCGGGTGCGGACCGGCCCGAACGGACGGCAGCAGCGCTTCACCGAGGAGGAGATCGAGCTGCTGGAACGGAAGTGGGCACATTTCCTGCGGCAGGATGTGGAGGTCATTCTGTTCAACGAAGACTTTTTCGCGGCGGCGGTGCCGGAGCTGAAAGAGCTTGCGGACGCGCTGCACATCAAAGTGAGGAGGTAAGACCCATGTATGCAATTATCAGCAAAGGCGAGCTGCTGGCCCTGTGCGAGCGTCCCCGCTATGTGAAGCGGAACGAGGAGACCGGGGCCTATGTGGAGGCGGCGGAGGCCGAAGCCATCGGTATCGCCGTGGGTGGCGAGGTGTATAACCTGCCCGGCGGCACCGCCATCCCCGACGCGCCGGAGGCGCTGGCACAGGAGGGCGAGGCTGAGGAGTATGTGTTCCGCAACCACGCCCGCATCATCGAGAACGAGGAGACGACCAACGCCGCCTTCGCCGCCGTGGAGGAAGCCATGTGCGAGCTGGACAGCTCCTCGGAAGAGCGGCTGACGGCGGTGGAAGAAGCTCTTTGCGAGCTGGACAGCGCTGCAAACGGAGGAGGTGAAAACTGATGAACGCTATTTGGGCTAATCGACTGGTGGCCGGTACGCGCAAGTGGGCCGAGGTGCCTGCTTCCCGCAAGGCTGGCGTCAAGGCGGAGCTGGCGAGCCGCGTGGAGAACGGCAAAATCAGCGCCGAGCAGTACGAGGAGATCACCGGCGAGGTCTATGCCGGTGAGTAATCTCCAAATCATCGAGGAGCTGTGCGGCATCTGTACCGACCTTGCGAAGATCGTAACGGAGCAGCAGAGGCTTCTCACGCAGTACGACGCCATTGCGCTGGCGGAGGACATCGACCGGGTGAAGGTGCGGTATACCGCGCTGATCGGAAGCGGAGAATGGCCGGACGAGGCGCTGGGCGAAGAACTATGATCGGCGGGGGCCGGGTGGGATAGCTGCCCGGCCCTCCCCTGTATCGTCAACAACCAGGAAAGGAGGGTGCCGTTATGGACGACCCCTATATCTCGCGGGCAGAGCACGAGGAGTTCAGCCGCCGTCTGGCGGAGGAGAACAAGAGGCAGGACAAGCGTATCGAAATGCTTGAGGAGAATGTGCGCGAAATGCGGGCGCTGACGAACTCGGTGGAGCGGTTGGCGACCAGCGTGGAGGACATGGTCAAGGAGCAGGAGAAGCAGGGCAAGCGCCTGGAAGTGCTGGAAGGACGGGACGGTGAAATGTGGCGCAAGGTCGTGGGATACATCATCACCGCCGTTATCGGCATCGTGATCGGCTTCGTGTTCCATCAAATCGGTATGTGAGGAGGGCAGGCCATGAAGTACGTGTGGGTAGTCATGGCCGCCTTTTTCTTTGGCCTGGGAGCGGGCCTTCTCCTCTGCAACAGCACGATCAGCCATCTGCGCCGCAGGCTGCGCGCCATCCGGCTGAATGGCGATCAGGGGAAGAAGACCGAGACCATGAAAAAGGTGGTCTGGATATGCCTGGGAAACGGGTTTGCGTGGATATGGTGCAGCTATGTCCTCGCCTACCTGGGACGGGAGCAGATCGCGGAAACGCTGTCGTCGGTGGCCGTGAAGGAGATCATCGGCGTGGTGCTGGCATACGCCATCAAATCCGTCCTGGAAAACCTGAGCAAGAACAATCACTGGCCGGATAAGCCGGACCCCATCGCCCCGGCGGCGGAGGAGGAAACGGCGGACCAGCCAAGCAACGACCTGTAAGGAGGGCAAAACGGAATGACTGAAAACCAGTTACGCCAGAAGGTCGTCAAAATCGCGGTGAGCTATCTCGGCTGCAAGGAAGCGGACGGGAGCCACCGGAAGATCATCGACCTGTACAACAGCCACAAGCCCCTTGCCAGAGGCTACGCCGTGAAGTATACGGACGCATGGTGCAGTACCTTTGCTTCCGCCGTCGCCATCGCCGCCGGGCTGACCGACATCATCCCGACGGAGTGCGGGTGCGAGAAGCACATCGCCCTGTTCAAGAAGCTGGGCGCGTGGGTGGAGAACGACGCCTATGTGCCGAAGCCCGGCGACTACATCTTCTACGACTGGCAGGACGGTGTGAACTATGCCACGACGGACGACACCGGGGCGGCGGACCATGTGGGCATCGTGACCGAGGTGAACGGCAGCACCATCACCGTGATCGAGGGCAACATGAGCGACGCCGTGGGGTATCGCCATATCGCCGTCAATGGCCGGTATATCCGGGGCTATGGCGTGCCGAAGTACGCCAGCAAGGCCACGGGGACCGACGCCGGGACGACCGGCGGCGAGACCGGCGGGACCAGCGATGCCGGAGCGGGCACCTGCAAGGTGGGCGACATCGTGAACTTCACCGGCGGGAAGCACTACACCAACGCAAACGCGGCCAGCGGCACGGCCTGTAAGCCGGGCAAGGCCAAGGTCACGCAGGTGTACCAGCCGGGCAAGGCGAAGCATCCGTATCACCTTGTCGCCGTGAGCGGCGGCGGAAGCACCGTGTACGGCTGGGTGGACGCGGCGGACATCGGCGGCTCTGCCTCCGGCGGGACGCGCACGCACACCGTCGTTCGCGGGGATACGCTGTGGGCGCTGGCAAGTACCTATCTTGGAAGCGGGAGCCGCTACAAGGAGATCATGCGCCTGAACGGCCTGACTTCCGAGATCATCCATGTCGGGCAGGTGTTGAAGATGCCTGCCAAATAAGAGAGGAAGATGTTTATGGAACTGACGCTCAATATTTCGGCCATCGTCGCCATCATCGGCGCGCTGACCGTGCTGACCAACATCATCGTGGAAGTCCTGAAACGGGCCACGTGGGAGAAGATGCCCACGAACCTGCTGGCGATCATCGTCGCCATGGTGCTGACGCTGGTGGCCTTCTTCGGGTATATGGCCTTCATGGGCTACGCCGTCATGTGGTATTACGTGGCCGCCGCCGTTGTGGTGGGCTTCGCGGTGGCCTACGCTGCCATGTTCGGCTTCGATAAACTGAAAGAAGCGCTCGGTCAGATCAAGAAAAATAATGAATAAGTGAGAAATCCCCCGGCGGAGGTCCAGAGAACGGACATCTGCCGGGGGGTTTTTTGTTTACGCGCGCCTGCTCAGATACAGCACGTGCGAGATATAATATTCCAGAGTGAAATCGCTATCCGCTGCGACGTTCTGCTCCATAGCGGCGCGCATCGCGGCGGCGGTGCTGCGGTCAAAATCGTCTGTGGCGAACAGGTCCAAAACGCCGGGGCACACGATCTGCTCCTGGCATACCTCTTTGAAGCGGAAGGCAAGCTCTGTGCGCTCCTGCTCCCCGCGCATCAGACCGGCGATCAGGCAGGCCCGGAGGGTGCGGCGGAAGTCCTCGGAGTTATACAGCTCCCGCATGGGGTAGCCCGCGAGGAAGTCCAGGCGGCGGAACGGAACATCATAGCTTGCGAAGATGGTGTGGGCCTTGCCGGAGGGGTGAACATAGCCCCACCGGCTGTCATGGTCGCGGTATGCGGCGACGGCTCCGGGGTAGTCCTGCTCCTTCAAGGCCAGCGTGGCCCGGCGGATAGCCTCGGTCAGGTCGGCACCGTGGGCCGCGATCAGCGCAGAGCCAGAGGCGGTCAGTTCCAACAGCCTGCGGCTGGGGCTGATACGGAAGCCGTCAGCCAGGAGCCGGGCGGCCTGCTGCTCCTTGGTGCCGCCGACCGGAAGGCCGCGCTTGCACAGGAGGTCCTTCAAGGCGTCCTTCGAGTAGAACACGGAAAGCGTCCGGCCTGCGTCTGCGTTCTGCACGAAGCCACGTCGGACCAGAGCACGCCGGGCCTCTGCCTTGCTGCCGAAGTCTGAGGCGTCCAGCGTATCCGGTGTGAATGGGCGCGAGTGCTGCGGGTCCATGAAGCGGATGGTGTAGAAAACCGCCCTGGGGTCGTTGTGCTCGCCTGCCGCGATCTCTGAGAAGGCCGGAAGCGCGGCGGGATACAGCAGATCGGCGGTGTGCGGGACGCTGCCGGAGCTGTTGACACGCACCGGGGGCTTACGAAATGAGAATAGGCCCATGTTCTCCCCTCCACATTTTTTATATTTTTGCGCATTTATGGGATATTACCATAAGAATATCAGAGAATATGGTAAAGTCAAATAAAATATGGGAATATCACATAGCAAGGAGAGGCGAACACTTGAAGATCATCAATCTGGACGGACGGCGAAATGTATCTGGCGAGCGGGTCCGGCAAATGAGAACGAAGAAGCGTATGACACAGGCGGACTTGGCGGCGAAGGTGCAGACCACGGGCGTTATCCTGGAACAGGACGCCATAAGCCGCATCGAAAGTGGGAGCCGCATGGTGCAGGACTACGAGCTGCGCGCCCTGGCGGAGGTACTGGGCGTCACCTCGGACTGGTTGATGGACGAGGAAGAAAAATAATTATGCCGTAGGCTTAAAGCCTACGGCATTTCTTTTTGCGGCGCTCTGAGCGCTTGACATTCTGCGCTTTTATGGGTTATTATCCCCGAAAAAAGAAGGGAGTGCCCACAATGAGCAGCGAAAAAGGACGGAGATTTTCCCATCTGCGGTGGAAGGACCGGCTGAAAATTGAAAGAATGTTGAAGGAAGGCCACAAGGTAAAGGAGATCGCGGCGGCGCTGCACGTGGACAGTACCACCATCTACCGGGAGATCAAGCGCGGAAAGACGGTCCAGCGCACGACGGAGCTGATCGACCGGGAAATCTACTGCCCGGACGTGGCGGAGAACAAGTACCGGGCCAACCTCGCGGCCAAGGGTCCGGCGCTGAAACTGGGCAACGACTACAAGCTGGCGGCATACATCGAGCAGAAGATCGTGGAGGAACGGTATTCGCCGGAGGCGGTCCTGTTGAAGATCAAGGAGGAGCGACTGACCTTCTCCGTGACGCTCTCCAAGTGGACGCTGTATTCCTACATCACCAAGGGCGTGTTCCTGGGCGTGACGAACAAGAACCTGCCGCGCAAGGGGAAGAAGAAAAACAAGGGGTATCGGAAGGTCCGGGCCGCGCACCTTCCACAGGGCGACAGCATCGAAGACCGCCCGGAGGAGATCGCGGAACGAGCGATGCCCGGAGACTGGGAGATGGACACGGTGGTATCCTGCAAGAAGGACGCGGCCCGGCTCCTGGTGCTGACGGAGCGGATGTTCCGCCAGGAGATCATCATAAAAATGCCGGACGGCACTACTCAGAGCGTCGTCCGGTCGCTGGACAGGCTGGAAAGGAAGCTGGGGTCGCGGCTGTTCCGTCGGATATTCCGCACGATCACCGTGGACAATGGCAGCGAGTTCGCAGACTGCGAGGGCATGGAGCGGTCATGCCTGACAAAGCGGGCGCGGACGCACATATACTATTGCCATCCGTACAGCGCCTTCGAGCGAGGCAGCAACGAGAACGCGAACAGCCTTATTCGGCGGTGGCTCCCGAAAGGGACGAAGCTCTCCGAGGTATCGCAGGCGGAGATCAAGCAAATCCAAATCTGGATGAACAACTACCCGCGAATGGTTTTAGGCGGGCGCTGTGCGAACACGGCGCTGGCCGAGTGGATGGCGGCGGAGGGCGTGCTGCTCCCGCTCGTTCATATTTAAGAGAAAAACGCACGCATAACACACGAAAATAACACGATAGAACACAGGCTACCGGCGGGGCTTTCGCAGGTGGCCTATTCGTGCTGCTCGAAATGCACAAAATAACGCAGAATAGTTTGTTGAAAAAGCACGGCATTTTTTGCTTGACTTTTTCATGTCTTTCCCTGTCAGAAATGTGAAAAAGAACGGAAGACCGAAGTCTTCCGTTCTTTTATGTATGCGCTATTGGGAATTAGCCGCCGATGTAGTTGACGTTGACGTTGCTCAGGCCGGCGGTGGAGGGGTCAGCCATCTCGGAGTTGTTGTCGATGGTGATGTCGCCGTTGAGGACCTTCTGGAAGAGGTCTTCATAGTCGGCAACGGAGAAGTTCTCCATGGACCAGGTAGCGGTCGGCAGGCCGACAGCGTTCTCAGCAACGCCCAGGGAGGTGGCAGCATTGCCGATCTCGTCCCAGGTGCCATCGTAAACCTTAGCGATTGCCCACTCGGCAGCGTCGCTCAGGCCCTTCATAGCGGAAGTGACGACGGTCTCGGACTCGCTGGACTGGTCGACGTCGACGCCGACGACCTTGCCGTCCTCAGCGGAAGCGGCAGCGACGACGGACTGGAACATGGAACCGCCGCAGGCGAAGACGATCTCAGTGCCGTTGGAGTACCAGCCGGAGACCATGGTCTGCAGCTCGGGGGAAGCCTGGAAGGAAGCGCCGTACTCCCAGGAGTAGTTCAGGTCGACGGTCTTATCCATTTCCTTAGCAGCGTCGTTGGCGCCCTGAGCAAAGCCCCAGCCGTAACGGATGCAGGCGGGGTTCGTGCCGCCGCCGCCGCCGGTGAAGCCGAGCTTCTCATAGCCTTCCTTGACGACAGCGTAACCGGCGAAGTAGCCGCACTGCTCTTCGTTGAAGGCGATGCCCGCAACGTTGTCAAGGCCGAGGGACCAACCGTCGATGAAGACGAACTTGGTGTCGGTGAATTCCTTAGCGGCCTTCTCGAGGGCCGTGCCCTGCATGAAGCCGGCGCAGACGATGACCTTGGCGCCGCCGTCCACGGCAGCCTTCATGGCGTCGTAACGGTCGTCATCGGTAGCCTGATCGCCGTTGGCGGGCTGATAGTACTTGTAGCTCAGGCCGTTGTTGGCGGCATAGAGCTTCACGCCGTCGAAGGTGCCCTGGTTGAAGGACTTATCCTTCAGCTGGCCGACGTCGGTGACGAAAGCGACTTCATACTTGCCGTCCTCGGACGTCATGTTGTCGTCGATATCGTCAGGATTGGTGTAAGTGGTGGTCCCGCCCTGCTGATCGTCAGTGTTGTTGGCATCCTGGTTGTCGTCGGTCTTCTTATCACCGCAGGCAACGAGGGACAGAACCATGACGAGAGCGAGAAGCAGCGCAAAAAACTTCTTCATTCTTCTATCCTTCCTTATTTTTCCGGTCGGCGGCGGGCCGCTCTCCGGTTTATTTTGAAGTGCGGACGCACTTCGTCTGACAGTATAGCAAAAGCAAAGGGGAGAATCAAGTCCGATTCTCCCCAATTTTACTTTTTTTGTGATAATTGATGGGATTCTTTACAAAAAGTCCACACTTTTTACACGTTATTTTCTCAGTCGAGCTTCAGGTCGCCGTCCTTGACCCAGCCGAGGCGGCGGCAGACCATATTGATGAGCGGAGCAAGGATGGCGGGCAGCACGATGGCGACGAGGATGAGGCCCAGCCAGTCAAAGCCCGTTGGGCTCATGGCCGCCGCACCCTTGGCGACAGCCTCCTCGCTCGGGGAGACCCAGCCCGTCCACACGCCGATGAGGCCGCACAGGCCGCAGGTGCCCATACCGGAGTTGATCGGCGCACCGTTCATCTCAAGATGGAACACGCACGTGGCGATGGGGCCGGTGATGGCGGAGGCGAGCGTCGGCGCGATCCAGACGCGGGGATTTCTGACAATGTTCGGCATCTGGAGCATGGAGGTGCCGAGTCCCTGAGAGACAAGGCCGCCCCAGCGGTTTTCCTTAAAGCTCATCACGGCAAAGCCGACCATCTGCGCGCAGCAGCCCGCGACCGCCGCGCCGCCGGCGATGCCCGTAAGTCTCAGCACCTGGCAGATGGCAGCGGACGAAATGGGCAGCGTGAGCGCGACGCCCACGAGCACGGAGACGGCAATGCCCATCCAGAACGGCTGGAGCCTGGTCGCGTTGTCGATGACGAGACCGAAGGCGGAGGCGACCGTGCCGATGGGCGGCGCGATCCACTTGGCGAGCGCGACGCCGACTAAGATGGTCACGGCGGGCGTGACCAAAATGTCGATCTTCGTCTCCTTGCTCATGGCCTTGCCGCACTCGGCGGCAAGGATCGCGATGATGAGCACGGCGAGCGGGCCGCCTGCGCCGCCCTCGGCGTTGGCCGCATAGCCCACCGCCACGAGGGAGAAGAGCACCATCGGGGGTGCCTGCAGCGCGTAGCCGATGGCAATGGCCATCGCAGGGCCGGAGACGGACATCGCATAGGTGCCGATGTCCGTCAGAAACGGAACGCCCAGCTGCGCGCCGAGCGTCTTGATGATCGTGCCGATGAGCAGCGAGCAGAAGAGGCCCTGCGCCATTGCGCCGAGCGCATCGATGCCGTAGCGCTTGGCCGAAACTTCAATGTTTTTGCGTTTGCAGAACGCTTCGAATTTTTCCATGATATCCTCACAGCCTAAAAATAAAATAGTGTCATATACAGGTGTCTTGACACATGCATATGACACTATAATCGCTTGTGTGAGGATTGTCAACCCTTAATTTCCGTTTTCCTCCAGCAGGACGCGCAGTGCGCGCAGCGCACTCTTCGTGCGCTCGAACGCCGCCTCGTCGGGACAGGAGAGCGTGTGCAGGTGGATGCCGTCGGTGAGACTGGACAGCGGCTCCGCCTTTTTGCAGCGCTCAATGAACTGGCTGACCTCGTAGCGGTTCGAAATTTGCAGCGGGCCGGTGAGCTGGCCGTAGATGGGGTGGTCGACGATGACGTCGATGACCGTACAGCCGTTGTCGACGATGGTGTTGAGCTCGGCTTCCATCTCCTGCGGCGTGTGCTTCACGGCGACACGGCGGAGGATGCCGCGTGCCTCCTTCGGCGTCACATAGCCTCGCGGAGTGGCGAGAATTTCCTCGCCCGAGGAGCGCAGCAGCGCGATATCGCCCACGATGATCTGGCGCGAGACGGAGAATTTTTCCGCCAGCGCGGAGGCGCTGACCGGCGCGTCCGCCGCGCGCAGCACGTCGGCAATGGCCTTTCGCCGCTCGTCAGAATGCATTCGCTCTTCCTCCCCTTTTCGCACAAAAGCGCCAAATTTCGATTACGTTTCGTATTATCAAAATCAGAAATTGCAGTTCGTTGTCGGATTTTGCCGATTTAATACTCAAAGCAGCTGCCGCCGACGAACTCTCGCACGATGGAGTCGCGCGGGACATAGTCCGTGCGCAGCGACGGCACGGAGTTGACAACGTCCATCAGGTCGCTCAGCCCGTGCTCGGCGATAAACTGATCGTCGAGCTGGCTGTAAAACTCGGGGATCTCCTTCAAATACCGCGCGAGGATGCATGGCTCGTAGTCGTGGAACGTGTCGATGTGGATGCTCGCGTTCGGCTTGTTCGGCATGATGTAGTTGAGCTCGCCGCGGTCGACACTCTCGGCGCGCTCGACGGTCTGACGCAGCGAATGGCCGCGGCCCTGATAGTCGCGGATCATGCGGCGTGCCACGCGCAGCTGCTCGGGACGAACGATGCGGTCCTTGTGCGTGATGATACGCGTACGTGGGGCAACGTAAACGCCCGTAGCTTCGCTTCTGAGCTGGTCGAAAATCAGCGGGTTGAGCATGTGGATGCCCTCGGCGATGATAACGGCGTCCTTGTCGCCCTGCATGGGCTTGTAGCCGCCGACGCCGCCGGCCTTGAAGTCGTAGACCGGCAGCTCCACGAGCTCGCCGTCCATCAGGCGGTGGATATCCTCGATGAGTAAATCGCGGTTCACGCAGTAGGGCGACTCCCAGTCGCTCGCCTCGGGCGGACGCTGATCAAGCGGCAGGAAAAAGTTATCCATGCTGAGCATGCACACCTTCACGCCGAGGTTTTCGAGGTATTCGCGAAGGCGCATCGCCGTCGTCGTCTTGCCCGAACCGCTCGGACCCGTCAGGCAGACGATGGGCTTTTGTCCCTTGTTCATTAAAATGCTCGCCGCGGCGGAGCTGATCTTGTCGTGAAAGACCTCCTCGCAGCGCAGGACGAAGCGGGTGTCGTCCTTCATGTTGGTCACAATGTTTTCAATGTCGATCACGCGCATGGCATGATAATCTCCTTACTTTTTGGATTCTGCCGCCATCTTCACGGCTGTTTCGAGCGCGATTTTCATCATGGCGGTGAAGCTCGTCTGCCGCGCCTCGGGCGAAAGCTCCTCGCCGGTGAGGATATTGTCGGAGATCGAGCAGAGGGAAAGTCCGCGCTTTTTCGTATAGGCGGCGTTGCAGTAGAGGGCGGCGGCCTCCATCTCGATGGCGAGCACGCCCATGTCCGCCCACTTGAGCGACGGGTTCGACGCGTCGTAGAACGTGTCGGACGAGTAGAGGTTGCCGACGTCCATGCGGACGCCGAGCTCCTTCGCCGATTCAACGGCGGCGGAGAGCAGCTGAAAGTCCGCGATGGGGGCAAATGTGCCGCCAAGTCCGTACTGCGCGGCGTAGTTCGAGTTGGTGCACGCACCCATGCCCGCGACCACGTCACCGAGCTTCAAGTCCTTTTGCAGCGCGCCCGCCGAACCCACTCGGATGATGCTCTCGACATCGTACTGCGTGAACAGCTCGTAGGAGTAGATACCGATGGACGGCATCCCCATGCCGCTGGCCATCACGCTGACGGGAACGCCCTTGTAGGTGCCTGTGTAGCCCTGCACGCCGCGGACGTTGTTGACAAGCTTTGGTTCATCTAAAAATGTTTCGGCGATGAATTTCGCGCGCAGCGGGTCGCCGGGCATCAGAACGGTCTTGGCGAAGTCGCCCTTTTTCGCGCTGTTGTGCGGAGTCGGCATATTGAGCCCTCCCCTTTCTTAAAGTTCGCCCTTGGCCTCGAGCTCCTTGACGGCCTTGACGATGCGGGACGTGCCGAGGCGGTCGGCGCCGAGCTTGAGGAAATCTTCGGCGTCCTGCAGGCTCGCGATGCCGCCGGCGGCCTTGATCTTCTTGCCGTTGGTCATGTGGGCGGCCATGAGGGCGACATCCTCGCGGGTCGCGCCGCCGCCGGCAAAGCCCGTGGAGGTCTTGATATAGTCGGCGTGAGAATTGGAGACGACCTCGCAGAGCTTGATCTTCTCTTCGTCGGTGAGCAGGCAGGTCTCGATGATGACCTTTAAGATGTTGCCGTGGCAGGAGATTTTCACAGAGTTGATCTCCTGAAGGATCTTGTCGTACTGGCCCTCCTTGACCCAGCCGAGGTTGATGACCATGTCGATCTCGGTCGCGCCGTCGGCGACGGCGGACTCGGCCTCCATGCACTTGATGCCGCTGGGCGTGTAGCCGTTGGGGAAGCCGATGACCGTGCAGATGGGCAGCTGGCCGAAGCCGTAGTGCTGCTGCTCGGCAACATAGTGCGCGGCGTGGTTCACATAGGTCTGCGGGATGCAGACGCTCGCGCAGCCGTATTTGATGCCGTCGTCACAGATCTGCTTGATGTCCTCCCAGGTGGCGGTCTGCTTGAGGAGGGTATGGTCAACGTGCTTGAGAATTTTCTTAACGTCCATGATATATTTCCTTTCTGTCGTTGAAAGCGTATTTGATCAAAAATCGTTTTATTTTAGCATGTTTCCGTGCTTTTGTCTACCGTTTCGGCAGGTCTCTTACAGTGAGCTGCCGAAATACTCCGTCATCGCGCGGATCAGGAATTCATAGTCCTGCACGCCCGCGGTCTCCCACGAAGAGTGCATCGCGAGCTGGGGCAGGCCGATGTCCACCGTGCTGACCGGCACGAGCGTATCGGAGATCGAGCCGAGCGTCGAGCCGCCGGCAAGGTCGGAGCGGTTGGACATGACCTGCGTGGGAACGCCCGCGTTTTCGCACACGGCGCGGAAAATAGCGCAGGAGCGGCCATCGGTCGCGTAGCGCTGATTGGCGTTGAACTTGATGACGACGCCCTCGTTCATATACGGGCAGTTGTCGGGGTCGGCGTATTCACCGTGGTTGGGGTGCTGGGCGTGCGCGTTGTCCGCCGAGACGAGGAAGCTGCGCGCGAGCATCATCTGGAGCTCCTGCTCGTCCTTTCCGAGGCACAGGGCGATGCGGCGCAGCGTGTCGCGCAGGAACGTCGAGCCCGCACCCTGCTTGGTGGACGAGCCGACCTCTTCATTGTCGAAAATGCAGCAGACGGCGATATTTCCGCTCTCCTTCGCCGCAAGGAAGCCCTCGAGGCAGCCGCAGGCGCACTCGAGATCGTCGAGCTTGGGAGAAAGGATGTACTCCTCGTTCTCGCCAAGCAGCGTCCCCTCGCCGCGGCAGTAGAGGAGCAGGTCGCTGCCGAGGATGTCGTTTTCTGCAACGTCCGCGGCTTTGGCGACGATGGGCAGGATGCCGCCGCTGTCTTTGCCGCCGAGCAGCGGCAGCGTGTCGATATTCGCAAGGTACTTCATGCCGTCGTTCGCCGTGCGGTTCATGTGGATGGCGACATTGGGAATGACGAGCAGGTCGCGGTCGACGCTCACGAGTTTTTCGACGATCTCGCCGTTTGCGCGCACGAAGACGCGGCCCGCGACGGAGAGTGGGCGGTCGAACCACGTGGACATCAGCATGCCGCCGTATTTTTCGGTCGAGAGCTGGACATAATGCGCGCTGCGGCGGTCGGGATGCTCTTTTAAACGGAACGCTGGCGAGTCGGAGTGCGCCGCAGCCATGGCGAAGCCGCCGTCGATCATCTCCGGCACGCGGAAGGCGATGGTGCTCGAGCCGTTGCGGCGGACGAAATACTTCCCGCCGGGGGCTACCTCCCAGCGTTCGCGTTCGGAAAGCTCGGTATAGCCGTTTGCGAGGAGCTTTTGGCGGATGTTCTCGGTCACATGGTAGCAGGTGGGGCTATTTTTGATAAAATGCAGCAGTTCTCTTGCCGGTGCATGTTGCATGGTGATGTCCTCCACAGTTTATTTTTGTTTGGCGGTATTATAGCACACGTCATGCTTCTCGGCAAGCGGACACTCCCTCTGTGCCGCACAAAACAGGGGCAGCATTTGTGCATTTGTCCATATTTGGTGGAATTATAGTTGATTCTTTTATCGAAATCCTTTATAATACAGTTGATTTCCGTCCCCCCTCCCGCATCGAGCGGGCTTTTGTTTGCGCTCTTAAGCTGGAAGGAGACTATTTCTATGAACGAATCCTCTTCTCCCGCGCCAGCTCCGGTCTCACCGCTGTGGACGCGGGATTTCACTATCATCACATTGGGCAGCGTGATCTCGATGCTGGGCAATTCGATGTCCGGCTTCGCGCTGAGCCTGCTCGTACTGGATTACACGGGCTCGAACCTGCTCTATGCCATCTATATTGCGACATTTACGCTGCCGCAGATCGTCATGCCGATCTTCTCGGGCGCGATCCTCGACCGCTTTTCGCGCAAGAAGACGATCTACACGCTGGACTTTCTTTCCTCCGGGGTCTACCTTGTCGCTGCGCTGATCCTGAGCCGCGGCTGGTTCAGCTTTCTGATGCTCGCGCTCTTCTGCTTTATCATCGGCTCGATCAACAGCATCTACTATGTCGCCTACGACAGCTTCTATCCCCTGCTGATCTCTGAGGGGAACTACTCTAAGGCCTACTCCATCGCGAGCGTGCTGGAGACGCTCTCGGCGCTCATCATCCCGATCGCAACGTACTTTTATAATCTCTTCGGCATTGCGCCGCTGCTCGGCATCAACGCGCTGTGCTTCTTCATCGCCGCGACGGCGGAGACGCAGATCCGCGCCGAGGAACACTACATCGAAAAGCAGCGTGCCGCGCTCGCGCTCGAAGGGCAGCATTCCTCGGGCCGCCAGCTCCTGCGCGACATCAAAGAGGGCTTTCGCTATCTGATAAGTGAAAAGGGGCTTCTGCGCGTGGCCATCTATTTCACATTCAGCATGCTGGCCTCGGGCGCGTCGCAGGTCATCACGCTGCCGTACTTCAAGTCGACATTCGATAACGGCGAATACATCTATATGCTCGTCTGGGGCATGGCGATCTTCGGCCGCGCCATCGGCGGCGGCATTCATTATAAAATCAAGCTGCCTGTGCAGCATAAGTATTCCATTGCCCTGATGGTTTATGTCGTCATCTCGCTGTGTGAGGGCTTCTATCTCTACTGCCCGCTGCCGGTGATGATGGTCTCGTGCTTTTTAACGGGTATCCTCGGCGTGACGAGCTACACCATCCGCATCTCCGCCACGCAGAGCTACGTGCCCGACGAGAAAAAGGGCCGCTTCAACGGCGCGTTCAACATGCTCAACACCGTCGGCAGCTTCACGGGCAATCTGCTCGCGGGCGCGCTGGTGGCGTTTCTCCCCGTGCGCGGCGTGCTGACGGGCTTCATGCTCGTCACGGCGGCCGCGGCGGTCGTCGTCATCGGCGGCGGACGCAGGGACGTGTCCGCGATCTATAACCGGCAAGAATAAGAAATGTAACAATAAAAATTTGATGGAGGAAACAACATGAAATTTTCCGAAATGACCTACACCCGCCCCGATCCCGCGGCGAGCAAGCAGCGCCTTTCCGCGCTGACGGCGGAACTCAAGGCCGCCAAGAGCTATGAGGAAGCGCGCAAGGTGTTCCTTTCGCAGCAGGAGCTGATGAGCCACATCTCCACCGCCGCGACGCTCGCGAGCATCCGCCACTCGATCGACACGCGAGACAAATTCTACGACGGCGAGGAAAAATTCTGGAACAACTTCAACCCTGAGCTTGAGGAATACAATCAGGCGTGGACGGCAGCGATGCTCGAAAGCCCGTTCCGCGCGGACTTTGAGAAGGAATACGGCGATCTGATGTTCGTCAACGCCGAGATCGCGCTCAAGACCTTCTCCCCCGCCATCATTCCTGAATTGCAGCAGGAAAACGACCTGACGCAGGAGTATGAAAAGCTGCTCGCCTCGGCGCAGATCCCGTTCGAGGGCAAGGTCTACACGCTCTCGCAGCTCTCCCCGTTCAAGACCTGCGCTGACGACGAAAAGCGCCTTGCCGCGTGGAAAGCCGAGGGCCAGTGGTACAGGGACAACCAGGCAAAATTCGACGAGCTCTACGACAAGCTCGTGCATCTGCGCGACGCGATGGGCAAAAAGCTCGGCTACGAGGGCTACACCACGCTCGGCTACTACCGCATGGGCCGCAACTGCTATACGAAAGACGACGTGGAGAAGTTCCGCGAGTCGGTCGTCAAGTATCTCGTCCCCGTGGCTGACAAGGTGTACCGCGAGCAGGCCAGGCGCCTGGGCAAGCAGTATCCGATGAGCTTTGCCGACAACGCGCTCGAATTCCGTTCCGGCAATCCCCGCCCTGCGGGCACGCCGGACGACATTCTCGCCCAGGGTATGAAGTTCTACAGCGAGCTCTCGCCCGAGACGAAGGAGTTCTTCGAAACGATGCTACGCGACGAGCTGCTCGACGTGCTCTCGACCGAGGGCAAGCAGGCGGGCGGCTACTGCACGAGCATCATGGACTATCAGGTGCCGTTCATCTTCGCCAACTTCAACGGCACGCAGCACGACGTCGAGGTCGTGACGCACGAGGCCGGTCACGCCTTCGAGGCCTGGACGAACCGCAAGCGCATCCCCATCGACTACATCTGGCCGAGCATGGAGGCCTGCGAGGTCCACTCGATGTCTATGGAATTCTTCGCCGAGCCATGGGCAGACGGCTTTTTTGGCCCCGACGCGAAGAAGTTCCTCTACAGCCACCTCTCCGGCGCGCTGACGTTCATCCCCTACGGCACGATGGTCGACCACTTCCAGCACATCGTGTATGAAAAGCCCGAAATGACGCCCGCCGAGCGCCACGCCGTTTGGAAGGAGCTGCTCGGCGTCTACATGCCGTGGATGAAGCTTGACGGCGAGATCCCGTTCTACTCCGAGGGCATGGGCTGGCAGCGCCAGCACCACATCTATTCGAGCCCCTTCTATTATATTGACTACTGCCTTGCCCAGACCGTGGCGCTCGAATTCTGGGCGATGATCCGCAAGGACGTGGGGAACGCCTGGCAGCACTACATGGCCTACACCGTGCAGGGCGGCAGCCGGACGTTCACCGACCTTCTCAAAAACGCCGGCCTTGAAAGTCCGTTTGACGAAGCGTGCCTTCGCGGCGTGTGCGCCGAGGCGGAGAAGGCCCTCGCGGACTTTGACCTCACGGGCATCGAATAATGGGCGAACAGCACAAAAAACACAACCGCCGCGAGCACCTGAACGACTTTCATCTGAACATCGCGGGCGAATATGTTTACGACGGGGCACTCTACGCCTGCCAAAGCGATGATGCAAAGCAGCGCAGATCTAAGCGCGCCGTGTGGGGAATGGCAGCCATTCTGACCGTTGCGGTCGCCGCGGGCGGGTGCATTCCTGCGCCGGGGATGCAGAACTGTTTTTACGTTCTGCTCCCCTACCTCGGCGAGTTTCTGGGCGCGGCGAGCGTCATCTGGGCGCTTGCAAAGCTCGGCATGGATTGGGGCACGGTGCGCGAGTACAACTACAAAAAAAGCGTGGCCGTTCTGCCCGTGCGAACGGCGGTCACGGCAGTCTTTTCTCTTCTCGGCATCGTGTGCGAATTGATCTTCTTTTTCGTCAATGACCACGCAGGACAGACGTTTTTCGCGCTGCTCTATGTCCTGCTGAAGCTGATAGCCCTACTGAGTGTCCTTGTTCTGCGCGCCGAAATTATGCAGGCAGAATGGGACAAATTGCCTAAAAAAAATAACTTCTAAGATTTTACTCTGTACAATGTGCATCCTTTCATGCTATAATCAAAAAAATTCTACGCGCTGTTTTTCGGCGCACAGATGTCCATAGGAGGCGCACTTCCCTTTCCGCGCGTGTATACGCGCGGGCACCTTACTTTGTGCTGCACGGGGCGACCCGTTTGGCAAAAATTTATAAAGGAGTAGATTCAATGAAAAGAACACTTGCACTGATCCTTTCTCTGGTCATGTGTCTTGGTCTTCTGGCCGGCTGCGGCGACAAGAAGACGGACGACGGCCAGACCGACGGCAAGACGCTTGTTGTCGGCACGCAGAACTTCGACGGTAAGTTCTCCCCCTTCTTCTATACCAATGACTATGAAAACCAGGTCATGGGTATGGTCTTCGACGGTCTGTTTCTCGTCGACCGCGAGGGCTCTGTCGTCCTCAAGGGCATCGAGGGCGACGTCCGTCCCTACAACGGCACCGACTATACTTACAAGGGCATTGCCGACTGCGACATCGTTGAAAACAGCGACGGCACGGTCGACTACAACATCACCCTGAAAGAGGGCGTCAAGTTCTCCGACGGTGAGGAAATGACCATCGACGATGTCATCTTCTCTTACTATGTCCTGCTTGACCCCGCTTATGACGGCGTTTCCACGCTGTACTCCCTGCCCATCAAGGGTCTGGAAGCCTATCGCAGCGGTATGGACACTGTGCAGAACCTGATCCTCGCCGCCGGTCCTGACGCCTACGCCGCCAACGACTTCTACACCGAAGAGCAGTACAACGCTTACTGGACCGCCTTCAACGCCGCCGGCGTGAAGTTCGCCCAGGAGATCCTTGACTACGTGGTCGACTCCGGTTCCGCCACCGCTGACGACTCCGTCGCCGCGCAGGCTGGCAACTGGGGCTTCGATCTCGCCGATGACGCGACCGTCGAAGACTTCTGGGCTGCCATCGTTGCTAAGTACGGCTACGACATCTCCGATGACGGCATCAACGCCGAGACCGCCGGCACCAGCATCTCCTCCTTCCTCGAGGCTGAGCTGGGCGACGCCTACACCGACTATACCGTCGCCGTCCAGACCGGTGAGTCCGCTCCCAACGTTGCCGGTATCGTCAAGACCGGTGACTACTCCATGACCGTCACCCTCACCGAGGTCAACGCCACCGCCATCTATCAGCTCCCCGTCACCGTGTGCCCCATGCACTACTATGGCGAGACTGACAAGTATGACTACGACAACAACATGTTCGGCTTTGTCAAGGGCGATCTGTCCCACGTCAAGTCCGTGACCTCCACGCCTATCGGCTCCGGCCCGTACACCTTCGAGGGCTGGTCCAACGGCGCCGTCACCCTGCAGAAGAACCCGACCTACTGGAAGGGCGAGCCCAAGATCGACACTGTCATCTGGCGCGAGATGCAGGACGAAGATAAGATCCCCGGCGTTGTCTCCGGCACGATCGACGTAACTGACCCCTCCTACTCCAAGGAAGCTGCCGAGCAGATCAAAGAAGCCAACTCTAACGGCGAGATCTCCGGCGATACCATCCAGACCGACCTCGTCGCCAACCTCGGCTACGGCTATGTCGGCTTCAACGCCAACCGCGTGAAGATCGGCGACGGCAACGGCGGTGATGAGGCCTCCAAGGATCTGCGTAAGGCCATCGCCACGGTTATCGCCGTTTACCGCGATGTCGCTGTCGACTCCTACTACGGTGAGTTCGCCAACGTCATCAACTACCCCATCTCCGACACCTCCTGGGCCGCTCCGCGCGTTACCGATGAGGGCTACAAGGTCGCCTTCTCCGTTGACGTCAACGGCAACGACATCTACACCGAAGGCATGAGCGCCGACGACAAGTACGCCGCCGCCAAGCAGGCCGCTCTCGGCTACTTCGAGGCTGCCGGCTACACCGTCGCTGACGGCAAGATCACCGCTGCTCCCGCCGGCGGCCGCATGGACGCTGAAGTCATGGTTGGCGGCAGCGGCAAGGGCGACCACCCCTCCTTCATGGCTCTGACCCTCGCGTCCGACGCTCTCAAGGAGATCGGCTTCAACCTGATCGTCTCCGATATGTCCAACTTCGCCGAGATGACCAACGCGATCAACGCCGGTACTGCCGACATGTTCGCCATGGCATGGCAGGCCACGCCCGACCCGGATATGTTCCAGATCTATCACAGCCAGGGCGGCTCCAACGAGAAGTCCTACTGGATCAAGGATGCCGACCTCGACGAGCTCATCATGATGGCGCGTCAGTCCACCGACCAGACCTACCGCAAGACCCTGTATAAGCAGTGCCTTGACATCGTGGCCGACTGGGCGGTCGAGATCCCCATCTATCAGCGCCAGAACTGCGTGATCTTCTCCGCCAAGCGTGTCAACCTCGACACCGTGACGCCTGATATCACGACCTACTGGACCTGGTACAACGACATTGAGCTGCTCGACCTGCAGTAAGCTCCGTCGCTGCACAAAAACATTACTTAGGCGCATGGCTACCCTGCGGCTTCTGCCGCGGGGTAGCCTGCCCCAGGCACATCTGCTTATGATCCAAATGCCCCGGTGCATCGGAGCATTTGGCTGATATGCAGAGAGAGACATATCAAACCCGAAACGGCGACAAGACCCCGGGCGCGGGGCGGCCGTTATCAAAAAACGGAGGGATTCTATGCGCAAATATCTGGTAAAACGCCTGCTGCTGTCGGTGGTGATCCTCTTTTTTGTGACATTCATCATCTACCTGCTTATGCGCTGCATGCCCAGCTCCTACGTGGAGAATATGGCGCGGCAGCTCTCGCAGGCTCCCGGCTCCAAGCCCTATGAGGAGTGGCTGGCACAGCTCAACGCACAATACGGCCTGGACCTGGGCCTCATCCCCGGCTTTTTCGTCCAGCTCAAGAACCTGTGCACCGGCAACTTCGGCGACAGCTGGAAGTATACCGTGCCCGTCATCCAGAAGTTCAACGAGGTCATCTGGGTCTCGTTCATCATGGGCGCTATCTCGCTCGTGTTCGAGCTTCTGATCGCGGTGCCGCTCGGCATCGTGGCCGCCACCAAGCAGTACAGCGTGACTGACTACACCGTCACGACGGTCGCACTGCTGGGTATGTCGCTGCCGACGTTCTTCTTCGCGACGCTCTTAAAGCTCATCTTCTCGGTCAAGCTCGGCTGGTTCGACCTTGTCGGCCTGACGGGACGTGACTTCAACTCCCTCAGCCAGTTTGGTCAGATCCTCGATATGGCAAAGCATCTGGTGCTGCCCATCGTGACGCTGGTGTTCATTTCCATCGGCCCGTGGATGCGCTATGTGCGCACGAACATGCTCGAGGTGCTCAACGCCGACTACATCCGCACCGCCCGCGCCAAGGGTCTTTCCGAGCATAAGGTCATCTATCACCACGCCTTCCGCAACACGCTCATCCCGCTCGTGACGTTCATCGGCGGCTCGCTGCCCGGCCTTTTTGCCGGCGCGCTCATCACAGAGACGCTGTTCGCCATCCCCGGCATCGGCTTCATCTCGTATAACGCGATGGTCGCGGGCGATATCCCCTTCTCCATGTTCTACATGACGTTCCTGGCGATCCTGACCCTGCTGGGCAACCTGATCTCCGACATCCTGTACGCGGTGGTCGACCCCCGCGTGCGCATCGCGTAAGAAAGGAGGCGCTAATCCATGTCTGAAGAAAAGAAGATCAACGATCAGCAGGAGAGCGGCTCCCCCGAGCAGCTTTCCCTCAACGACGACCGCCGCGTCAAGGTCCTTTCCCCGGGCACGCTGGTCGCCAAGCGCTTTTTCCGCAACCGCCTCGCGGTCGTAGGTCTGACGATCCTCGCCGTGATGTTCGTTTTCTCCTTCATCGGCGGCCTCATCAGCCCCTACGGGCAGGACGAGGTCTTCTACCGCGACGATATCCAGCTCAAGGAATACGCCGCCATGAGCAAGAACACCGAGTACCGCTATCTCGTGGCCGACGGCCAGGAGTTCGGCACGATCCTCCAGGCGCAGCTCACGCTGCACATGGGCAAGGACGACAGCTTCTCCTACAAGGGCGTCACCTACGACGTGACCGAGGAGGGCGACTCACTCTACTCCGTCTCGAGCGGCGGCAGGCTCCTCGCCATTGCCTATAAGGACATCATCAGCTCGAGCGACCCCAGCCAGAAGTTCGGCTTCAACTTCAGCTTCAACGCCCTCAAGGCGCACGCCAACGGCGAAGCGGAGTTTACGGCCAACGGCAAGACCTATACGCTTGATGAAGACAGCGTCATGCTGAATGGCGAGGAGATCGCCTACATCAGCCGCTTTGTCATCCAGTCCAAGGTCAGCGGCACGGTCATCAGCAAGGACTTCAAAGAGCGCGTGCAGCAGGCCGTCGAAAACGGTGAGACCAAGTACACCTATGTGAACGACGCCGGTCAGGAGCGCGAGATCAAGCTTGAATACAATCCCGCCAAGTACCAGTGGTCGATCAAGGAGGGCACGTCCACCCGCGTGTTCGACGCCTATTCCTTCCCCAGCTCCGCGCACTGGCTCGGTACGGATAAAAACGGTATGGATATGCTCACCCGCCTGATGTACGGCGGCCGCGTGTCGCTGATGATCGGCTTCATCGTCGTCATCATCTCCGCGGCGCTCGGCGTGGTGCTCGGCGGCGTCTCCGGCTACTTCGGCGGCTGGGTCGATAACCTCATCATGCGTATCGTCGATATCTTCTACTGCATCCCCTCCACCCCGCTCATCATCATTCTGGGCGCAGCGATGGACGGCATGCGCGTCGACCCGCAGATCCGAATGCTCTACTTAATGTTGATCTTGGGCTTCCTCGGCTGGCCGGGTATCGCCCGTCTCGTCCGCGGCCAGATCCTCTCTCTGCGCGAGCAGGAGTTCATGACCGCGACGGAGGCCTGCGGCATCAGCGTTTCGCGCCGCATCTTCCGCCACCTGATCCCCAACGTCATCCCGCAGCTCATCGTCAACTGCACGATGAGCCTCGGATCCACCATCATCACCGAGGCAACGCTCAGCTTCCTCGGCCTCGGCGTCAAGTTCCCGTTCGCCTCCTGGGGCAACATCATGAACGACGTTTCCAACTCTTACGTCCTCACGAGCTACTGGTTCATCTGGATCCCCGCCGGCATCTGCCTGATGCTGACGGTCCTCGGCTTCAACTTCGTCGGCGACGGTCTGCGCGACGCGTTCGACCCGAAGATGAAGCGCTGAGAAAGGAGGGAATTTGAATGGCTAAGAAGCATAATGACGGCTATCTTTCCGCAAAGGAATCCCGCCGCATTTCCAAAGAAAACCGCAAGATCACAAATGCGCTCGAAAAGAAGCGCAAGCGCAAGAACGTTCCCGAATCCGAGTATCTGACCGAGATGCACGACCCCAACAACGCGGTCGAATTCGACAACCTGCACACCTACTTTTTCACCGACACGGGCGTTGTCAAGTCGGTCGACGGCGTCACGTTCTCCGTGCCCATCGGCAAGACTGTCGGCGTCGTCGGCGAGTCCGGCTGCGGCAAATCGGTCACGAGTTTGTCGCTCATGCAGCTTTTGCAGCGCCCGCAGGGTCAGGTCGTGGAGGGCGAAATTCGCCTGAACCTCGGCAGCAAGGCCTACGACGTCACGAAGGCACCTGACAGCGTCATGCAGCACTTACGCGGCAACTACATCTCCATGATCTTCCAGGAGCCGATGACCGCGCTGAACCCCGTGTTCCGCATCGGCGACCAGGTCGACGAGGTGCTGGCCCTGCACAACGAAAAGGGCCACGACGAAGCGCAGATCAAGGCGCGCACCATTGAACTCCTTGAGATGGTCGGCATCGCCAACAGCGAGGGCGTTTACAAGATGTTCCCGCACGAGCTCTCCGGCGGTATGCGTCAGCGCGTCATGATCGCCATGGCGCTTGCGTGCAGCCCGAAGCTCATCATCGCCGACGAGCCCACCACGGCGCTCGACGTGACGATCCAGGCGCAGATCCTCGACCTTCTGCGCAATCTGAAGGATCAGATCAATTCCTCGATCATGTTCATCACGCACGACCTCGGCGTCATCGCCGAAATGGCGGACTATGTGGTTGTCATGTACGCCGGCCGCATCGTCGAGCAGGGCACGGCGGAGGAGATCTTCGCCCATCCCGCGCACCCCTACACCATCGGCCTCATGGCCTCCAAGCCGGTCGTGGGCCGTCAGGTCGAAAAGCTCTACTCCATCCCCGGCAAGGTGCCGAACCCCATCAACATGCCGAACTACTGCTATTTCAAGGATCGCTGCGAAATGTGCGTGAACGGCTGCGAGGGCGACTACCCGTGCGAGGTGAGCATCTCGCCGACGCACAAGGTGAGCTGCTACCGCTACTACGATGGCAAGCGCCCCGACCTTGAGGAGATCGTGGAGGAAGAGCTGGCCGAGGGCAAGGAAAACGGAAAGGAGGGTGAATAAGATGCCGTTTTGGAAAGCCGGTAAGAACGACGATCAGGTCCTCGATGAACTGAAGGAAACGCAGAAGCAGAATGCCGATGAATTTGTCAAGAAGCAGGAGCACGCCGATGAGGCGCAGAAGTCCTCACTCATCATCGACAACATTTTCACCCCCGTGGAATATGACCCGCAGTACATTCTGCAGGTCAATCACCTCAAGAAATACTTCCCGATCAAGGGCGGTATGGTGTCGAAGACGGTCGGCTATGTCAAGGCCGTCGACGGCGTCACGTTCAATTTAAAGCGCGGCACGACGATGGGCCTTGTCGGTGAGTCCGGCTGCGGCAAGACGACCACGGGCCGCACGATCCTGCGCCTGTATGACTCCAAGTCCGGCGGTCAGGTGCTCTTCAACGGACAGGAGGTCTATGACCTCTCCCACAAGGAGCTGCGCGCCCTGCGCACGAAGATGCAGATCATCTTCCAGGACCCGTTCTCCTCGCTCTCCCCGCGTATGCCGGTCGGCGAGATCATCGGCGAGGCCGTGCGCGAGCACAACCTCGTCCCGAAGGCGGAATTTGACGATTATATCGACCAGGTCATGGACAACTGCGGCTTACAGCCGTTCCACAAGGACCGCTACCCGCACGAGTTCTCCGGCGGCCAGCGCCAGCGTATCTGCATCGCGCGTGCGCTCGCGCTCAACCCCGAGTTCATCGTCTGCGACGAGCCGGTCTCCGCACTCGACGTGTCCATCCAGGCGCAGATCATCAACCTGCTGAACGAATTGCAGGATAAATACAAGCTGACGTACCTCTTCATCAGCCACGACCTCTCCGTTGTCGAGCACATCTCCGACACCGTCGGCGTCATGTACCTCGGCAACCTTGTGGAGTACGGCGCGAAGGAAGATATCTTCCGCAACCCGCTCCACCCCTACACGAAGGCGCTCTTCTCCGCCATCCCCATCCCCGACCCGAAGGTGAAGATGAACCGCATCGTGCTCGAGGGCTCCATCCCCTCCCCTGCCAATCCGCCCAAGGGCTGCAAATTCCACACCCGCTGCGCCAACTGCATGGCCTGCTGCAAGGAGGAAGCACCCGTCCAGCGCGAGATCGAGCCGGGCCACTTTGTGTGCTGCCACCTGTACGATAAGTGATGAAGAAGGACGACTTCTACGAGGAGGACGACGGCCGCACGATCGCCGACATGAGCGGCATCGAACGCCAGCCGACCTTTCTCCCGCACTTTCACCGCAAGCGCAGCGACTTTTCCGCGCCCGACGCGCCCCGTGCGAACGACCGCCCGTGGGAAAGCGCTGCCGGTGAGCTGACGCGCGAGGAGCGCAATGCCGCTATCCGCGGCGCGCTCAAGGCGGGACTGCTGATCGCAGGTGTGTATATCCTCGCCGCTGCGGCGCTAATCGTCGCGATGCAGCTGCTCTGGTCCTAAATATGGAAAAAGGAAGACTCTTTCGAGTCTTCCTTTTTTATTTTTCTGCACGGCCAACGACAAATAGCTCTCTTTTCTTCGGATTTCAGATTGTTTTCATCTTTATTCTATGATATACTGCGTAAGTTCTATGTCGTAAAAAAGAGAGGAGATTCTTCATGGATCATAAAAGAGGTTCCTTTTCCGGCAAGATTGGCTTTGTCCTTTCGGCTGCGGGCGCGTCCGTCGGCCTCGGAAACATCTGGCGCTTTCCTTATCTGGCCGCCAAATACGGCGGCGCTATTTTCCTGCTGGTATACATCATTCTGGCGATGACCTTCGGCTACACGATGATCATTGCGGAGACTTCGATCGGCCGCATGACCGGCAAGAGCCCTGTCGGCGCTTACAAGTCCTTCAGCGATAAGCCTGCGCTGCGCGTGGGCGGCTGGATCAACGCCATCATTCCGATTCTGATCGTCCCCTACTACTCCGTCATCGGCGGCTGGGTCATCAAATATCTGGCGGAATACCTGATGGGCAAGGCGCACCTCGTCGCGGAGGACGGCTATTTCTCGTCCTTCATCTCCAACGGCGTGTCCTCGGAGCTTTGCTTCCTCGTCTTCACGGCCATGACGCTGGCGATCATCTTTGCGGGCGTGGAAAACGGCATCGAGCGCGTCTCCAAGATCATGATGCCCATTCTCGTGGTGCTGTCGCTGATCATCGCCGTGTATTCCGTGACCCGCCCCGGTGCGCTGGAGGGCGTCAAGTACTTCCTTGTGCCCAATCTTGACAACTTCTCCTGGATGACGGTCGTCTCCGCCATGGGGCAGATGTTTTATTCCCTGTCCATCGCCATGGGCATTCTCATCACGTTCGGTTCCTACATGAAAAAGGACGTCCCGATCGAAAGCTCCACCCGCAATGTCGAAGTCTTCGACACGGCCATCGCCATCATGGCGGGCCTGATGATCATCCCCGCGGTGTTCGCCTTCTCCGGCGGTGATCCCAGCGCGCTGAAGGCCGGCCCCTCGCTGATGTTCATCACCATCCCGAAGGTCTTCGATTCCATGGGTTTTGGCACGGTGATCGGCATCGCGTTCTTCCTGTTAGTGCTGTTCGCCGCGCTGACGAGTTCCATCGCGCTGACGGAAAGTGCCGTCTCTACCTTGCAGGATGAGCTGCACTGGAGCCGTAAGAAGGCCACGAGCATCATGGGCGTCTCTATGGTTCTCCTCGGCAGCCTCTCCAGCCTGGGCTACGGCCCGCTGGCAGGTGTGACCGTGTTCGGGATGCAGTTTTTGGATTTCTTTGATTTCCTCACCAACTCCGTCATGATGCCCATTGCAGCCATCACCACCTGCCTGCTGGTGTCCCGGGTCATCGGTGTGGAGAAAATCGAGGAAGAGGTCACGCTGGAAGGCAAGCCCTTCCGCCGCAAGCGCATCTTCAACTTTATGATAAAGTACCTCTGCCCCATCTTCGCAGCCATCATCCTCATCAGCTCGGTGGCAAACGCGCTGGGCGTCATCTCCATGTAAGCAGATAATAAAAAGCGCTGGAAGCCTTTACACCGCTTCCAGCGCTTTTCTTATGCCCGTTTCAGGATGCTCTTTATCTCGTCCAGATTCTTTACAAAATAAATGCCGCTCTGCCGCTCGGGGCTGGACAGCCCCATCTCGACCATGTGGGCCAGCAGAGCTTTCAGGCCGGCGTAGTAGCCGTCGAGGTCATAGAGGATGCAGGGCGCGTCCAGATGGCCCAGCGAGACCTTGGACATCACCTCGGCGATCTCTTCCAGCGTACCGGTGCCGCCGGGGAACGCGATAAAGGCGTCGCCCAGCTCTATCATCCTGGTCTTGCGCTCGGTCATGTCCTGCGTGACGATGAGCCTGGTCAGGCCATCATACTGCACCTCGGAGTCGATGAAGAACTGGGGCTCGCCGCCGGTCACTTCGCCGCCCGCCGTCAGAACGCTGTGGGCCAGACGCCCCATCAGGCCGCTGCGGGAGCCACCGTAGACCAGCGCGTTCCCGCTCTCGCCGATCCAGCGGCCCAGTTCCTCCACCGCCTGTTTCAGGGCCGGGTCGCTGCCCTCGTTGGCCCCCAGATAGACCGTAATATTCATCTGCATTTCTCCTGTCACTTTGCCCATGTCATTTCCTGATTCGGGCCGGTATAATCAAACTTACCGTCGTTCTTCTCTTCCAGCGCTTTTATCATGTGATAAGCAAACTCATTGTAGGGCGTCGGGATGCCCAGCTCTTTGCCCATCCGGATGAGCGCACCCGAGAACATATCGATTTCGGTATGGCGTCCGGCGTCGAGGTCTTGCAGCGTCGAGTAGCGGGCCGAGGGCTTGACGGCACAGC
>ERZ827528.164-NODE-164-length-89714-cov-7.512709_pt1 | contig 89714 bp, 89 predicted proteins | sample MGYA00519768_ERZ827528 | MGnify/ENA primary metagenome ERZ827528 (study PRJEB31778, sample SAMEA3449343) | human gut metagenome | biome: human gut; feature: human-associated habitat; material: faeces | place: United Kingdom | collected 2010/2012 ...
AATCGGAACAGCGGTGATTGGAACAGCGGTAATCGGAACAGCGGTGATTGGAACAGCGGTGATTGGAACAGCGGTAATCGGAACAGCGGTGATTGCAACAGCGGTAATCGGAACAGCGGTGATTGGAACAGCGGTAATCGGAACAGCGGTGATTGGAACAGCGGTGATTGGAACAGCGGTAATCGGAACAGCGGTGATTGCAACAGCGGTAATCGGAACAGCGGTGATTGGAACAGCGGTAATCGGAACAGCGGTGATTGGAACAAAACAAATTATTCTAATGGATGCTTTAATACAATTGAACCTAAAATTAAGTTGTTTAATAAAGAATCTAATTTGACTTATAATGATTGGGTTCTGAGCGATGCAAGAGATTTGCTTAATAAAATTCCAACAGAAATTCTTGAATGGATATGGTTTGATGATATGTCTGAAGAAGAAAAAGAAGCAAATCCAAATGCTAAAGACACTAATGGTTATTTGAAGATAATGAAATCACATGAATGTGCCCAGGATTGGTGGGATAAATTAAAAGATATAGATAAAAAGATTATTTTAGGCATCCCTAATTTCGATAGAGAAATTTTCAAAGAAATTACTGGGATTGATGTTGGAGAGGAGTAAAAGTAATGAAGTTTAGTATTGGCGATGTTTTTGAAGTTACAGAAACTTATAATGGAAAATCTGTGTTGTCGAATGAGGAAGTGACAATTCCAGAGGGAGAAAAGATAATTATTGGGGCAGATAAGTTGGCACATCATATTAGCAGTGGTATGATTTCTCCAATTGGAGAAGCTTCTACTGTAGAAGGACATAATGCAGAAGGAATTGCAAAATATATTTGTTTATTTTTAAGATCACATTTGGCGTTCGATCTTGATGAAATGCTTGAAGGATATGATCTTACGATGAATGATCTTGCTTATGAAATTCAATATGCTCTTGAAGAAATTGGATTCTATAAATGAAAAGGATGATTTTATATGACGGTAAAACAACTTATCGATGAATTAAATGCAGTGCCAGAAGAATTATTAGATTCTGAAATCACATATAGACATTGTTTTGAAGGCGAAAACAAAACAATCCCTATCGGAACACTATACGAAACACTCCCTATCGAAACACTATATTGTATAGTCGATGAAGATGGAAGTTTTGAAAAAGACGGGGAAATATGTTTTACGATTAAACAAGTTTTCTTGGGATAAAAATAATATTGAGGCGGTGATACAATGATTTTCTTTGTTGTATGTTTCACAGTGATAGGTATCTTTAGTTTGTACCTTGGATTGTATAAGTGCTTTGCAGGAGGTTATTTGAGCAGCAAGATAATTCCTATGATAGTCGGGACTATTTTCATGTTGTTGTCTGTAGCTGCGTTTGTTATTCGCAATTATCAATGATTGGATGGTGATATAATGTGGTGGATTATTCCGACAATTATTGTCAGAATGTTTTGCTTTTTGATAGGTGTAGTGATTGCTGTTGCAATATATATTGAAATAAATTGTCTTGAAGAATCATCTATGAATACTTTTTTATATCTTTGATAGCAATTTTTTCTGCAATCGTTTGTGTTTCTGTTATATATGGTTCTATTTCAATAGGTGATTCTATTCTTAGTAGCATTACAAGAACTTATGATGTAGCAGAGGTCTATCAAATAGAGCCATATAAAACAATAATCGTATTTGAATACGGTGATGAATTAAGATACATCTACAAAAATGACAATTATAGTTCTTACGAAAATAGTACACAAATAGATGTGTCCATAAATGACTTATATAATTCTAGTGTAGTAAATAAATAAGCAGAGGGAATACAATGGATTACTTAGATTTTAGAATTGCAGTCGATAATGCAAAAGAAGCAATTTATCAAATTGATTCTTTTATTAGGATTTTGAAAGAAACTCTCGATAAGGATGATGCCTATAGAGAAGATACTATCTTGGTTTGGGAAGAAAAAAGAGAAAAACTTTGCAGAGAATTTGGTTTATCTATTGAACAGGCAATAAATCCAGACTATTTTCATGATTATCCAGATGTTGTAAGATACATCATTGCTGGTTTGTCAAGGTTCTACGATCAAGATGGGGATGAGTATATCGTTGAGAATTTAGGCGAGTTCTATGATGATTTAGTAGACGGTCGATTTGATTAATTCTTACTTTAGAAAAGCAATAAAAAATCGTATTATATAAGTATAAGAATAATTTTTGGAGCGTGATTTGATGATTGATTTATTAGCAAAGGGGTATATATCTCAGGATTTTTTTGAATGGTTAAAAGAGAATGGGTTTACAACTGCTCCGGCAAGTACAAAATATCATGGTGCCTGTGAAGGTGGATTGTATAAGCATTCTAAAGCAGTTATGGATACACTTGTAGACTTTACTAAGAAACTGGGGTTACAATGGCAGGACGAGCGTTCTCCGTACATCGTAGGTATGTTTCATGATCTGTGTAAGATAGATCAGTACAAGATAAAAGAAGAATTTTATAACAATAACTGTAATGCGAAAATCTCTACCAGTTATGAGTATAATGAAAATGTTCTTCTAAAAGGACATGGGTTAAAGTCTGTAATGCTGTTGAGTCAGTTTATGACATTGACAGAAGAAGAAATTATGTGTATTCGATACCATATGGGAGCATATGAAAAGGATGATTGGGTACAGTTCGATTTGGCGATTAAAAAATATCCGAATATATTATTTACACATACTGCGGATATGTATGCAAGTAAGCTAATTCAATAATAGGAGACAGTGAATAAAATGCGTGATATTTTATTTAGAGGTAAGAGAGTTGATACAGGAGAATGGGTTGAGGGATATTTTTGCAAATATCCTAATCAGTTTAAGGGATATTTTTGTAAAAATCCTAACCAGTTTAGTGGATTTTTAAAGCCTCATATTTTCGTATCATCGTATGATGAAGAAAAAGAAACTGGAAGTTGTACAGCTTACCCTATTATTCAAGATACTGTGCAACAGTTTACAGAGCTATTTGACAGAAATGGTAAGAAAATTTTTGAGGGCGACATTGTAGATATATTGACCGAAAATGAAGAACGAGGTGTCATAACATATGAGGACGGTGGTTTTGTCGTGAAGGCATCGACATTTGTAGTTGATTTCATGTCAAATATAAATGGAGAAGATGTAGAAGTCCTTGGAAATATTGTGGATAACCCAGAATTATTTGAGGAGGAATGAAATGAAAGCTAAATTGGAAACAGTAAGTAACTTAAAAAAGATTGGCAGTAAAAAATGTAATTTGCTTATTGGCAAATGTACAAATTGTGGTTTTACAGTATGTGATATATTAAATCATTTTGATTTATATAATTACTGTCCTTGTTGTGGGGCAAAAATATCTTGTGAAATAGGTGATGAAGATAATGAATAAGCATGAGCATTTTTCGCCTTCAGCGTATGTTTCACTATCAGAACTCAAAGCCGGAGAACCTAATTATTTTTACATTGGGAACTACGAAGCAATAGATGTACAGAGAGTTAAGTATAAAATTGTTGCCGAAAATGACAAAAAAAAGATAGTTGAGAAATTGTATGATGTAATGTCTAAGGGAAATAGCACTGTATGAGATATTACACAAGCGAAGTTTTTTGTAACATGTGAGAAAGAGACTGTAAGGAGGATATGATGTTATGGCAAGCATTAAAGACTTAAAGAGAATGTGTGAAATGCAGACACTTTGTGCCGATTGTCCATTAAATAGGGATTGTTCATGTATGCCAGATTCGCTACCTGACACCGCCGATGAAATCGTTGACAAGTGGGTATCAGAGCATCCTGTAAAGACATATGCTATGGATTTTCTTGAAAAATTTCCAAATGCACGACTATATAGCGATAAAACACCTACAGCCTGTAGAGAATTTATTTATAACAACGGTTGTCCTAGGAGAGCCAATATAGTGTCAGATTGTGCTGACTGTTGGGATATGGGGATGAAGGAAGATGACTGAAAAATTAAAACCGTGTCCGTTTTGTGGTGCTACAGGATGGGAATGTTCAAATACATTTATGATTACTAATGGTTCGACTGGTAAATCACTTGTATGTATTATCCCAGCGATGTAATGACATTGGAGATAGATTTTAATGAAAGTGAATGAGCTAATTAAGTATTTACAAGAATATAAGGCTTTTAATGAAGCTGATGTTCGTATCATGTCCAAATCAAATGATACATTAAAGGACGGAAGTCATGAAATTAAAGATGTTTGTTTGAACGTGAGTGCAGTTAACATGGAGAATGTTGTCTACATTTCAGATTACTAATACTAAAGAGGTGAGATAAATGTTCGAGTATTCAACTACATTAAAATGTGATCAGTGTGGTTATGGTTGTTCATCTGATGGATTTCGGATAGCTGACTGCATGAGCAGAGAAGATCTTGAATCTATGGTCGCAGAAGAAGGATGGATAAAACTCTATGGTAGATATAATATCTGTGATGGATGTGTAGAACACTATGGAGAAAAGTATCTTCGTGAGAAATTCAATGGTGATAATAATGAGGATTGAAGTAGGTCAAAAGTATCAAGTGACTAGCGGCATAGACAAGGGTAGTGTAATTGAGATTACAGATAAATATGAAGTGTGCGGTAGAATACATTATGTTTACGAAGTAATGCCAGGTGGACATGATAATGAGTACTGGTTTGACACTTTTAGTCATAGTGATGCTGATTCTGATTTTGTTAAATGCCTAAGTCTCTCGCTTTATGAGGAATCTAAGGAGGATACACAGATGGAATTTGAAATGGGTGCGAGATATGAAGTAATAGATGGTGTAGACAAAGGTAGTGTGATTATGATTACAAATAAGAGTGAAAATAGCTATGGTGACATGCTTTATGATTATGAAGTAATCCGTAATGGATATAAATATAATGGCTGGTTTATTGATGGTTCTATTTTCTCTAAGTTTCTAGTCCCATCTGATCTGATTTTAGAAAACCGCCCTATCATTAATGCACCTGAAAAAGAAAACGTTAACGACGATCCTGATTCGCTGGAGAATCAGATTAAAGACGCTCGAAGATTTGAACATACACATATATCAGAACCTAACTTTGGATTACGTCCTTGTCCGTTTTGTGGTTCTGATAAATTAAAAATCAAAAAGAAAGCAACAAAACGCAACGGCATGAAAACCTATGTCGTGTCTGTTCGCTGTAATGTATGTCATGCAAGAGGTGGGGCGGTGACAGATACTACGATGTCTTGTAGTACAGATAACTCTGCTGAAAATGAAGCTATTTTGAGATGGAATAGAAGGGCTAATGGGGGGGGAAAGAAGAATGAAACTTGACAAATTTATGTGTGATGTTACAAAAGCACTCGTAAAGGAAGGACGTGTGCACTTTTTGCATTGTGGAAACAGTAACGCCGATCTGGAAAACCGGGAAAACATTGCACCAACGATATGAAAAATTGATTATTGATTGATTGGATGTGTTTGTTATGAAATATTTTGATATTTTTTACGGTATTGATACTGAGGAGTTGCAGAAATTACAAGCACTGACAGAATTAATGTATACTGCAAAAACATTGTATCGCAATGTCAGTGAGTTTCATTCTCAAATCTGTTCCTCTCAGGACAGAACAATATCAGAATTATCACTCGATGCAGCTTTGGCATTCAATAAATTATATGATGCACTTCAAACTGAACAAAAAACGATATTGAATGGCATACAAAATGCGGTACTGCCCTAATTGTGGTAGGCGTTTGTTTGAAAATCGTAATTAATATCATTAGTATTGACAAATGTTTATTCGTTGACTAAAAGGAGTAACTATGAGAGAAATTTTGTTCAAAGCAAAGCGAATAAGCAATGATGAATGGATTGAAGGGTATTTCTTCAAAGACGATGATAAAAACTGTTATATCCAGCAAAGTGATACAGCCTTGTATTACCTCGTCCATCCGGTGACGATATGCGAATTTACCGGATTTTATGACACAAGCGTCAGGAGAATCTTTGAAAGCGATATTCTTCGTGTGTGGCACTCGGAAAAGCCAGAAGATTTCACCGACTTCCTTGTGTATTTCTGCGAACCTACTGGAAGTTGGGTTGCTGTCAGCATGAACAAAAAACAGGAAGTGTATGACTTGTGGAAGCTGTCACTGGCGGTTCGCTATGAGGTTGTTGGCAACGCATATGATAATATGGAAAATCTCTGAGGAAGCATTCAAGAAAGAATAAAGATTGCTTGCGTTTCACAAAGAGCCGAAAGGAGAAGAAAGGAAATATGTCTTATTCCTACGCTTACAACAGACAAATAGCCTGCAAAGGTATAAACTTTGACGATGAGCCTTGTGAATATGACGATTGGTTGTTCTGTCGGAATCCAGAGTGCATCTCTCCGGTGATGACAGAAACCACAATTGGAAGCTGTCCAAAAGGCTGTCCCATAGTGGACAGTTGGAATAATCTGACGATAAGTTATCACGAAGCAAAACAAGCAGAAAGAAACTATGAGGTGAGATGATGATAATATCAAGCCACATCCGAATGAGGTGTTCCATATGCGGCAAGCAGTATTTAATTAAGCGTGAGCTGTTTTGCTATCATGCAGCAGACCAGATATTCTTCTTGCTGCAATTGTGGCATATCTGGAACAACCACAGGGATTACATTTCTTGTATGAGAAAGTTTGTCTTGCAATTTATCCGGAAGTCACGCTGTATGTGTTATTTCAGATTTGGGATATTGTAATCGGAATTGTATGGTTGCTTTTGACTCCATTTGCGAGACTTCGGGAACTGTTGAGGTGAAATAATGAGTGAAATTAATATTAAAGAATGCCCGTTTTGTGGTGGTAATGGTAAATTAAATTTATCTTCATCAAGTTTATTATCAAAAGATTATAGAGAGACAAGATATTGTGTAAGATGTGATATATGTGGGGTGCAAACTCCTGATTGCTCTAATAAAAAAGAAGCAATTTATATGTGGAATCAAAGGTATGGTAATCTTAAACCAGTTTCTAAATGGGAAATTTGTGGAGATGGATATTATCCGTATTGTAGCCATTGCAAACAAGAACCACCGGGAAGAATAATGACAGACTATTGTCCCAACTGTGGGGCAAAAATACAAAACCCTTCAAACATAGGAGTTGAATAAAGTGAATGAGATTGAATTAAAAGAATGTCCTTTCTGTGGCAACAAGCCAACAGTTATTGCGAGATATTAGGATTGTGAGAAGCCAACATATCAAGTGAAATGTAAATTGTGCGGAACTATAACAAGAGAATCTTCTTCTGAAAAATATATAATCGATTTTTGGAATCAAAGATTTACTGATAAACCAAAAACATACCGTCAGTATTTTGAAGAAAATTTTCCGAAAGATAAATTCCCAAATGCTGACTATGAGGGGATGTGCAGAGAAGTCAATAACCCCGACCTGTAAAGGTTGGAGCTTGAATAAAGTTCCATGTTGACTACCCTAAGTTTTTTCAAAAACTACGTTATCCAAGAATGCCATAGTCACCTGCGGACGTACAGCCTAATCCGCAGCTCTGAGGTCAGTGGTTAAACAGTCCTGTGAGGGTAGGGACAGTGCTGCTGGCAAAAACCTTGTGATAACATTGGGGAAGGCTGATTACAGCGGTATGTGCTGTCTTACAGAGTAAAACATACAAATCATTAAAAGGCGGTGTTTTTCGTGGTATATGTGTTAAATATTGATGGACAACCGCTTATGCCGACTGAAAGGCACGGCAAAGTCAGAAGACTGCTAAAGTCTGGGAAGGCTAAGGTGGCCAAACGTTGTCCGTTTACGATTCAACTTTTGTACGAAACTACAAATTTTAAGCAACCTGTGACACTTGGAGTGGATGCAGGTAGCAAACATATAGGCTTGTCCGCTACAACAGAACAAAAAGTTTTGTATGAAGCAGATGTTGAGCTGAGGAACGATATTGTAGATTTGATGTCAACACGCAGAGAAGCAAGAAGAACCAGACGGAATCGAAAGACTCGTTATCGAAAGATAAGATTTGATAATCGAGCTAAGCCTAAAGGTTGGCTTGCACCGTCTGTGAATCAAAAAATTGGAACACACTTGACTGTTATCCGAAAGCTGCACGAAATATTGCCAATATCGAAAATCATAGTCGAGACTGCAAGCTTCGACATTCAAAAAATAAAGAATCCTGATATTTCTGGTGAAGATTATCAACAGGGTGACCAACTTGGATTCTGGAACGTTCGAGAATATGTATTATTCAGAGACAACCACACTTGCCAGTGCTGCAAAGGTAAATCGAAGGATAAAATTCTGAACGTTCATCACATTGAAAGTCGAAAAGTCGGTGGGGACGCTCCAAACAACCTAATCACGCTATGTGAAACTTGTCACAGCGGATACCATGATGGAACTGTTAGACTCCCAAAAACAATCAAACGTGGAATGAAATTCAATGATGCTGCATTCATGGGAATTATGCGCTGGACACTGTATGACATGCTGAAAATATTATATCCAAACGTTTCTATGACTTTTGGTTACATCACAAAAAACACTCGAATCCTGAGCAATCTGCCGAAAGAGCATTATATTGATGCCAGGTGTATCAGTGGAAATCCACTGGCAAAACCTTTAGGTTACTACTTCTATCAGAAAAAAGTCCGCTGTCATAATCGGCAAATTCACAAATTCAGCATCAGTAAAGGTGGAAATCGAAAGCGAAACCAAGCAGAATACGAAGTCCACGGATTCAGACTGTTTGACAAAGTTGAATACCAAAATTCCGAATACTTCATTTTCGGCAGACGAAAAACAGGCTATTTCGACATTCGAGATTTACAAGGAAACAAGGTCAACAGAGGAAACGTTTCATACAAAAAGCTAAATCTGATGGAAAAATCTAAATCTTACTTAACAGAGAGGAGGAAGGCGATTTCCTCTCCGGCCTAAGAGACCGGAGTATCCATCGCCAAATTTTGATGAAATAAGATGTGTGGGATGATAAAGCGAAGGTGGTATTAAAGTGGAACAATTTTACGAAATCACGCCACAGAGCAAGCGGTTTACAGAGTGCATAACCTACTGGAATGAATCCGATAAGCAAGCCGAAAAAGTTAGAGAGTTTATGAACAATCATAACATTCCGTCACCTGCTATTTGGAGAGGAAATATTCTCTACATCAAGAAATGTCCAGATATGTCTGACGACAATTTTTTGAAGAAAACAGTCGAAGATGAGGGGAGTGTTTGTTACGGCATTAAGAAAACAAGTCCCCTTGGTAAGGAGTTAAAAGCTTATGGTATTCATAGAATATACAAACCATTTATATTATTCTTCTTTGAGGGAATGATTCCGAAGTTCCCAGCCAACGGAAAAGTCTATTGCAGTGTAGAACATAATCTGGAGAAGCCTCTGACTTGTCCGGAAGGATTCGTTGAAATGAAAGGCAGTGCGTTCTACGAGATTATAAAAGGTGAGGAAGATGCGTAAGCCTTATCAGGCAAAAACCATTGCAAAGTTTTTGATAGAGGCAGCAGAAGCGGCAGAGCCTACTATCTGCATGACAAACAGCAAGCTGAACTCTATGCTGTATTATGTGCAGGCATGGTACATAATAAAGTATGGTGTACCTTGCTTTACAGACCAGCTGTACGCTCACAGCTGGGGCGTAGCTGTAGAAGATGTACATTACACTTTCCGTATGTTTGGCAATTGCTCTTTGTGGGGCATTATGGCAAATCAAATAAAGACAGATGAAAAACTGGAAAAGAAAGACCAGGAACAAATCTGTAAAGTGCTATATAAAATGGGAATATATGATGCAGCGATATTAAATCGAGCCATTATGAATCAAAGACCGTATTATGACATTTATACTACTACCAACGGTGCTAATGGCATATTTGGTGTTATTACACCGGAAAGTCTGAGAGAATATTTTTTGTGGAAGGAGAAAAATGGTAAAATATGGATACGCCAAAATTTGAAATAGAAGGAATTCTATCTGTACAGATTTGTGATTCAAGTGGTGTAATTTTAGATTTAACATCAGAATGTGATTCGGGGTTTGATGAAAATAATATTCTGGAAAATGAAGCCCCAAAATATCATTTCAAAGATAGAGTTGCTTATCCATCTAGGAAAATCAAAAAACAGAATGGGGATGATTAAAATAAGTTTGTATTTAGATAATGCAGCTACTACAAAAGTATCAGATAGTGTAATTGCTGCAATGATGCCATATTTTTCAGATAAATGGCAAAATCCTTCTTCGCTATATGCTGTCGATATTGATTCAAAAATCATAGAAGCTAGAAAAATAATTGGGAAGTTTATCGGAGATGAAAGAGGGAATATCTTTTTTACTTCTGGCGGCAGTGAATCTAACTGCTGGGCGATTGAAGGTTTTGTAAATCGTGCAAGATTAGAAGGGTGCAATCCGGTTATAATTACAAGCAAGGTGGAGCATAAAAGTATTTTGGAATGCGTTAAGAATATTGATACAGATGTATATTATCTCCCTGTGCATTTTAACGGAACAATATACTATGATGAGTTAGACCGTATTTTAAGTGTTATAGTTGAGAATAAGAAAAACAAAATTTTAGTTTCTATCCAATATGCGAATAATGAAACTGGTGCAGTACAAGATATTCAAAAGATTGCAGCAATTACACATTCATGTGGAGGTTTACTTCATGTAGATGCTACTCAGGCATTTGGGAAAATTCCCATTGATGTAGTGAATGATGCTGATATTCCCGACCTTGACACTTCAATTGATATGCTTACAGCAAGTGGGCATAAGATCGGAACTCCAAAGGGAATCGGGTTCCTTTATATTAAGGATGAATCTTGTATTACACCAATTATTTATGGTAGCCAAAATTATGGTATGCGTGGTGGAACTGAAAATGTACCGTATATAATGGGGTTGAAACAGGCGGTTCAAGACTTAGAAGATGGTGATTGCTGTAATCAAAAAGTTTATGAGAATCTAAAGCTTTCAGAAAAGAAAAGAGATTTGTTTGCTGATAAACTTCATTTTAATTTTAATTGTAGAATCAATGGTTACTACAAAAAAATACCTAATATATTAAGCGTAACATTCTTAGATGCACCTTGTACAGCAGAATCAATGGTCTATTTATTAGAATTAGACGGTATTTTTGTTTCAGCTGGTTCTGCTTGTAATTCACATTCTGATAAACCATCTTATGTTTTAAGTGCAATGGGACTTGATAATGATAAAATAACAAAGACATTGCGAATCTCATTCGATAATAGTATAACAGAAGATAATATGGATAAATTCGTTTCAGCATTAAAAAAATGTTTTGCTACATTTGACAAGAAGGGAAAGTGATAGTTTGAAGAAGATTTATTTAGCTGGTGGGATGACTGGTCTTACTTACAAAGAACAACATGAGTGGAGATTGAATTTTATATCGCAAATTCGGAGAAATGATTCTGGATTTGATAGACCGAAGTTTTTTGATCCACCACTTTACTATGATGTAAATGAAGTAAATGATATTGAAACTCAAAAAGAAGCTATGGATTTTGACTTGTTTAATTTGTGCAAGTCAGATGTTGTTATTGTCAATTTCAATGTGCCAAATTCAATCGGGACAGCAATGGAAATTGCAATTGCAAGAGAGCATGGTATCCCGGTGATTGGATTAAATGAAGATCATAATAAATTACATCCGTGGCTAAGATTAAATGCGATGAAGATCTGTGACAGTATGGAAGAACTAGTTGCTTTTGTTAAGCAGTTCTTTTTAGATTGATGAAATTGGAGGATGTAATATGGGAATTCATGTTAATGGTGTATATGTAGTTGGTGGGAATTGTAATGAGAAAGGGAACATTATTAGGATTTATAAGCATAAATATGAGTGTTATTACTATTTTACAATCAAAGGGAATCGTAGGCATGGTTATTTCGCAGATGGTTCCCCATTTTCTAAAAGCCTAATTTTTTATGGGTATGATGATTTTATTAAATTAAAAAAAATAAAGGAGAGAATGATATGGACGAAAAGATTGTTGTACTGAGAAATGATAAGGCAGTAACTGCAACAAAGTATATGGATGGTAAAAAAGTTAATTCTGCTACAGCTAAATGCCATCCAGATGATAAATTCGATTTTAATGTTGGTGCAAAAATTGCTGTGGATAGATTAATTAGAGAGAATAATAATACAGATAGAAAGACTATTTATAAAACTCTGGGAGAAGCAAAAGAGGAAATAAAACAGAAAGTAGATAAATTAAAGGGGAAAATATCTTTTGAGGTAACAAGCAATTTTTGGGATAGCTTTAAGAAAGGTAAAATTCAAGTAAGGGTAACTTCTAAAAATATAAAAAGTTTTTTACAGATTGCTAAGAATAAAGGGATTGAATGGTGTAGTAAAGGTAAATTCAATCCGTTCGATTCTTATGATTTTAGCAAAGTATATAGCAAAGTATATCTGGAGTATAAACCCAAAGGCGAATCGATTGACAATGGATTAAAATACAATAATTATCGTGGTAAAGACAAAGTCATTGTAGATTGGAATGAAATTCTCTCATTGCTTCCTAATAGAACTGTCTATTCTAATGATTTTGACTGGGATAAATTTTTGAATGGTGAAGTTACTGTTCAGATGTCAAAAGAAGATTCGGTTTATTTCTTTTGGCAATTTTGTTTTGTCAAACTTACCTCGTATTTCTCTGGCATCGAAAAGGAATTTTATGATTTTAAGGATTACAATCCTTTTATGAATTTTGTTTTTACGCTCAATAAAAATGATTCGATTTGGTGCAAAATGAAAGATGGCAAACTTGTTTTTTGCAAGGCATATGGATTATCCCCTATTATTCCTCTCTACAAATATAATGGGAAGAAAATTTGATTCTCTTGTAATAAAAAAACTTTTGTAAAATAACGATTTTATTCGTGGCTTGACTTTAGATTTGCTCTGAAAAATCGTATTATATAAGTGTAAGCACTTGTCGCTGGTTCGACAGGTGCTTTTTTATTTCAATTTTTCCAGAAAGGTTGGGTGCTTATGGCAGATAACAAAAAGAAGATTGCGAAGAAGGATTGGATTTCTAATTTTTCTTTGCTGGGTGTGGCAAAGGTAAACGATGATTATACGTTTAAGATCGATGAAAAGAGCAATAGTTCAAATTGGATTTATTCCAGAATGAATCTTGGAATTGATTGTGGAGAGAAGAATGGAATTATCTATGCAAGCATGAATGGCGGATATTCTGGTGACGGGAACAATGTGATTTATGCTCATGGCAAGAAGGAAGATGGGACAGACGATTTTGAATCCAGACTTGAAATTGACTGGAACGATCGTTTTGACGAATCCATTCTCGAAACCGTTGGAGATATGTGCTTTATCACAGTTGCTCTGGAAAAGACTGAATCCGGCAAACTGTTCAAGAAGAGATTTCTGTCTGAATATGATGCAATCGCATACTGCAATGAACATATTGCAGACGGTACGAAACTGTATATCCGTGGTAATCTAAAATATTCGATGTATAATGGCAAGACAACAATTGATAAGGAAATCAAGAGCATTTCGATTGCAGCTTCTTCTATAAATGAAAATGCCGATGCTCAGACTAAGGATGATAGATTTGCAAAGTTTACTCAAACCATTTTGCTTGACAAGGATTCTTGTAATTTAAGAGATGTTGACAAGGAAACTGGGATGATGAATATCAATGCAACTGTTCTTGCTTATCTAAAAGAATATAACAACATTGAAGTTCGAGGGAATTTCCCGTATAAGGTTGGTTTTGAATTCCATTTGAATCTTGAAAATCAAAAGCAGTGCAAGATGTGCTATGATAAGCTTTTCAAGGTTAAGAAGGGATATACACAGATTACATTTGAGGGCGAATTTGTAGAATCTGGTGCCGTTATTACTCCGTCTTGGGATGATATTCCAGATGATATTAAAGAACTCGTTGAAATGAACGTATTTACTAAGGAAGAAGCTTTGGAGAAGTGTGCTGCATCTGGAACAAAAGAAAAGAAGATGATTCTTACTAAGCCTTATATCAAAAAGGTAAATAAGAACGATACAATTACGGCAGTTTTCCAAAAGTTTGAGGAAAGATATTCCGAAGATGATTTGTATTTGGATTATCTTTATCAGAAGGATGATGTTTCCAACGATGAAGCAGAAATAGAAAATAAATCTTCTGAGTCGGATAGTGATATGAGTTGGCTTGATGATCTGGATGCTTTCGAGGAAATTGTATAAGTTTGGAGGTTGAAATATGGCAAGAAAATTTGGGAAAAAGAATAAAGTTTCATTAAATCCATTGGATGCGAACATCTGTCTGCTTGGACTCCCTAAGATCGGGAAAACTACGATTTGTAAAGAAATGGCAGAAAAACTTGTTGGCGAAGATGGCTATCTGTTTTTGGAAATGTATCGTGAAAATGGTGCGAAATATATTGAAGATATTGTATATGAGGATGTCCCTGATTGGGATTCGTTCTGTGATATTATTGATGATATTATCGATAACAGAACAACTGATTATAAAGACTTAAAAGTTGTGTTTATTGATACAATTGATAATGCAATTCAGCTTGCAGAACAAGAATCAATCCGACTTTGGAATAAAGAAAATCCATCAAAAAGAACAAATGCTATCAATGCTGCATGGGGCGGTTTTATGAAGGGGCAGGACAAAGCAATGGATTTATTGCAAGAAAAGCTTTTTGCTCTACGTAGTGTTGGAATTGCATTCGCTGTTATCGGACACGTTCGGCAAACAACTGTTACAGACCCTATTACTAATGAGTCATATCAGCAAATTACGTCTGATGTTTCTCAAAGATATTTTAATCAATTAAAGAAAAACATTGATTTAATCGGGATTGCTTATATCGATCGAGAATTAACTAAAAGCAAGGTTAATGGGAAAGAATTGTCAACTGTAAAATCTGAAACAAGAAAAATCAAATTCAGAGATGACAATTACACAGTTGATAGTGGTAGCCGTATGAGTCAAATTGTAAATGAATGCAATTTTTCGGCAGACGAATTTATCAAGGCAATGACAGACGCATTAAAAGCTGAAATCGAGAAGAGCGGTAAGTCTGTTTCTGAACGTAAAGCAGAAAATGAAAAAGAAGAACAGGAAAATATGGAACGAATTGCAGAAAACGAAAAGGCGGCAAAGGCAAAAAAGTCTATTGAACCCTTGATCGAAGAAATTTCTACGTTCCTTTCAAACAATAAGAGTGAAATTTCAAAAGTAAAGCCTGTAGTTGTAAAGATTCGTGAATGTGGATACTCAAAGCCCACGGATATTGATTCAAAGGAAGATGCAGAAGCAATTCTTGAATTGATTCATTCTTTAGAGTGAGATTTGATATGCTAGATAAAAAACAAGAAAAGGAATATTTCGATAAATTATACGAATATGTAAAGTCCGTTTTAGGATATGACGAAAATCAAGCTTTACCACAATGGTTTATATTACGATTAAAAGGACTTGCAACAGGCAGGTACTTAGCGAATAATCATATAAAATCTCGTGCGAATTATTCTAATTTTGTTATTCTAAGTACATTCAAATTTTGTCGTAGTAAAATCGAGTATGCTCTTTCAAATGTTGTTTTTTCAAATGAAAAGCACAAGTTGAATTACATATTGAAAATCGTAGAATCGAACCTGAATGATGTATATGAAAGAATAAAAACGGCAAGAAAGAATGAAAAGGCACTCTTAAAAGAAGAAAATCCCAGTGATTATCAAAACAATTTTTCTAAAGATGATGTAAATGACACAAATCAAGATAAAAACAAAAGGTATAAAACAATGTGGTAATGAAGGAAGGAGCGTGATTTATGGCAGAAAAAAATGCAATTGCACTAACTCCTTTTGAAAAAGAACAGCTTGAAATCCAGAAGAAGATATTAGAATATAAACTTTCCCCAGAAGCGAATATTGTAGGGACGATCTATAAGAATCCAAATCTAATTTATGAGATTGATTTGACATTAGCTGACTTTCATCATAATCAATGGAAAGTATTCTTTAAGATTGCCTATGATATGATCTTCGTAGAAAAAGCAAATGTGTTACTTGATGATTGTACAATTGGTTTATACCTAAGAAAACATGAAAAATTAAAGAAAAAGTATGATGAGTATGGTGGGTTTGAAGCAATTCTGAATACTACCACCTATATTAAAGAAGAGAATTTCTTTTCATATATTTCTGAATTGAAGAAGTGGCAAACAGTATTTCAATTGTCAAAAGACGGTTGTTTGATTGACAAGAAAAAACTTAGTGAATATGCTGATATGTCACTTGATGAGATTTACGATGATTTCGAAGTGCTTTTGAATCATACATTTGTTAGTGTATCTGAAAATGTAAAAAGCTATAACGTCTTTGAGGGGATGAATGAATTTATTGATGAACTCAATTCCTGTAAAGATGTTGGAATGCCTTTTTATAATGCCAACCTTTTAACAGAAACCACAGGCGGTTTTAATCTGAACGGGAATATTTATGGGCTGGGCGGTACATCTGGTACAGGCAAATCTACAATGGCATTTAATTATATCGTACCTTCTGCAATTGAAAATGATCTCCCTGTTGTTTTTATTATCAATGAAGAAGATGAAAGAAAGTTCAAAAAGGAATTATTGGTATGGGTTGCGAACAATATCTTCAAAGAAGAACTCCATAAGCACGTTTTGAGAGATGGTAAATTTACCGATGAAGTGTTATCACTGCTTCGCAAATGTGCAAAGTGGATTGAAGATAAAAAAGATAGACATATTCTTACTGTGATTCCGTTGGAACGCTACTCTGTAAATATTGCTATTAAAATCATTCGCAAATATTCTTCTGCATTTGGGGTAAAACTTTTTGTTCTTGATACATTGAAAGAAAGTGCTGATTCTAAATCAGATGAAATTTTTCGCAGCATGATGCGTGATATGGTAAAGTTGTATGACGTTGTAAAACCTACTTGCAAAAATGTTGGTTTGCTTGTAACGTACCAGCTTGGGAAACAAGCATTAAAAATTCGGCATCTGACAAACAATGAAATCGGGCAGGCAAAATCAATCATTGACGTTATGTCAGTTAATATCATGATTCGCAGACCTTATGATGATGAATACGAAGATGAAAAGCGAGAACTAAAATGCTACAAACTAGATGGAATAAATCATAAAACGAAAATTCCATTTAAGTTAAATCGGGATAAAAACTACATGATTGTTTTTGTCACAAAAAATAGGTTTGGCGAAACCGATGCAAGGCAAATCGTAGCAGAGTGCGATTTAAGTACAGACGTATATAAAGAGATTGGGTATTGTCATATACCACAAGATTTTTAATAGGTGGGTAAATCAATAATGGAAGTCATGGAATTAAAAAAATATATTTGTGACAACAAGAAAATTGAACTTGTTTTGGAACAATTAGGTTGCCATGATATACATTATCGAGAGGATAAAGGAATTTATTCTGCCGCATTCCCAGATGGCGATAACCTACAGGGTATAAACATTCGTGAAAATAGCTACTTAAATTATAGAAGTTTTAGTAGAAATGTTTCGCTTAGTGACAAGAAAGATTTGATTTCTTTGGTCGAGTACATAAAAGGAATATCTTTTATTGAATCGTTGCGATGGTTACATAAAGTATTACAAGTACCGTTTATCGCAAAGCACCAAATTACTAGCCCGATTAAAAGAATCAATATCAATCAAATTTTTATTGATGCTAAAACAAGTTATCGAAAAGTCAATGTTGCAGACGTAAAAACGATAGACGAAGCTATCTTAGATGATTATATTCCGATATTGCATATATCTTGGGTAAAAGAAGGGATAATGCCTTGGACAAGAAAAAAATTCGGGATAGCATATTCTTATCGAAGGAATAGAATTATTATCCCGATTCGCTATTTTGCCACAGGTGAGTTGCTTGGCATAAACAGTAGAACAACTATTCCGAACTATGATTTATTCGGCATCAAAAAATATTGCCTAACAAAGACGTATCAAAAAAGCATAAATCTATATGGGCTTTACGAAAATTATAATTCAATCTTAAAGTCAAAACTTGTGGTTGTTTTTGAATCTGAAAAATCCGTCTTAAAAAGGGACAGCTTACTTGATAATAACTGTGTTGCGATTCAAGGGAAATCGTTAAGTGAAGAACAAGTAAGAATCTTAATTGGTTTGGATGCAGAGATTGTATTTGCTCTTGATAAAGATGTTTGTATTGAAGATATTTGGTTCATGTGTAAGAAGTTTTATGGGATACGAATTGTATCTTATATTTGGGATGATGATGGTTTAGTGCATGGAAAAGAATCTCCTGCTGATTGTAGTGATACGATTTACAGAAAGCTACTTAAAAATAGAAAAAGATATGGATATTCAGAACATCAAAGTTATTTGAGGAGTTTAGAAAAATGAGAGTGTTAAGTTTATTTGATGGAATGTCTTGTGGAATGGTTGCACTTGGACGTGCTGGAATACCTGTAGAAAAATATGTAGCATATGAAATTGAATCAAATGCGATAAAGATAAGCGAGAAAAATTACCCACAGATTGAACATTGTGGAGATGTAAAGACAGCAGATTTTACGCAGTATAGAGGTTTTGATTTACTAATTGGTGGCAGCCCATGCCAATCATTGAGTATTGTACAGGCAAAAACACGGCAGAATCTTAATGGTAAGAGCAAGTTGTTTTTTGAGTTCGTGAGAGCATTTGAAGAAATGAAACCTAAATATTTTCTTTTTGAGAATGTTGCAAGCATGAATGATGAATGCAAACAGGTAATATCAAATTGTTTTGGATGTACTCCGATATTGATTGATAGTGCTGATTTTTCAGCACAACAACGACAGCGATATTATTGGACAAATATACCTATTACAAATTGGATACCATCAAAACAAGTCCTTAAAGATATTATGCTATCAAATGTACCAACAAAGTATTTTTACAACTGTTCGTTTGATATGCCGGATATGTCGAAACAGGTATGTACAAAGTTACATATTAAAGGTCACGATATATTGAAACGAGTATTAAACCCAAATTATAAATGCCACACTCTTACAACGTGTATGGGGGGAAATACACAAAAGAAAGTTCTTGACAATGGAATTCCAAGAAAATTGACACCAATTGAGTATGAAAGATTACAGACATTGCCTGATAATTACACGGATGGTGTTTCTGATACAGCTAGATATACAATGCTGGGGAATGGTTGGACAGTGGATGTTATTGCTCATATTCTAAAAACTATTTTAAGTGAGGAATAAAACCATGATTTTATCATGCAAAGATTTAGATTGGATTTTGAAAATGGTAGAAGTGGCAAATTTTATGGCACTAGTTTGGAACAATTAAAACGTACATTCCCAGATGCAATAAGCATAACCCCTATTTACGATTTATCACATGAAAAATACTGCAAAATGCTATTAAATAAAGCAAGAGATAATGTAAGGGTATATGAAAGGCGAGAATCTATTATATACGCCTTTGAGTTTGAACTTCGACATGGGAACATTCAAATTGAATTAATGCAAGACAAATCAGATAATACATTCTATGATTATTGCAAATATAAGTTTCAACCAATGTCAAAAATGATAATATCAATAGTTTGGGATATAAGCAATCCTAAATCAGTATGGGAGAAATTCTTTGAAAATACTGAAATCAGTTATAAAGTCATTGGGTTTTATAAGGCTGGGATTAATATGCCTAAACTAAAAAAGCCGAAAGAACTATCCGGAGTAAATGGAAATAGTATTCCTTTTTCATATTCCAAAGGGAAAGTAAAATGCCAATTTCAATATTTTGTGAAAAACAATGACTTATACATTAAATCGAATGATTTCTTCTCGCCAATGTTCAGACCAAATGATGAGGATATTGGAATTCCATTAGGATATATAATGAAAAAATACTTTGGGAGAGCTAGAAGTAAAAAATTCATATATCCAGATGGGTGGGGTAGCGTTGTTATTCGGCAGAAAGCATGGTTGAAGTTTGAAAACATTGTAAAAATTATAGATCAGATGAATTATGTTGAACTTTCGCATTTTGCAATGAGTCTTATGCGAGAAAAACATCATTTTCAATATGATTTCATGCAGGACGTAGACTGGATAGATATGTTCGAAAATTTATTTAAGCAATTAAAGAGCAAAAAGGAGACAAATATATGACACTAAAAGAATTTATTGAAGAGTTTATCCCGGATTCAAGAACATTTATTCGCCTTATCCATGTTGTAGAAAAAGAATATGTGGACGTGGAGTTGGATTCAACACGCTGCGCAGTTATAAAGAAGCGAAAAGAATATGAGCGAATTCCTCTCCGGATAGTAAATGGAGAAGTAAAGACAATGGCTACGGCAGAACTGATTATGTTTGATGATTACTATAAGAGATACCATGATTGCGTAGTTAGAGGATTGATTGATAGTTGTTCACCTATTGAAGAAGTCGATACAAATGCAGTGAATATCATTATTGATAACGAATAATCCCATTGTAATCATAGATTGGAGCAAGAAATGCGAAAAACAAATGAAGAACTTCAAGCAATATTAAAACGAGAAAACTGTAAAAGACTTTGGTCGTGGTCGAGATTGGAATGTTTTCGGAATAGCCCGTATGAGTACTTTCTAAATTACATTAAGCATGAGCCTAAAGACAGACAGAATTGTATTTATGCTCCAATTGGTTCTGTAGCACATGAAGCACTGGAATTATATTATACGAATCAGATCGATAGAGATAAAATGCTAGAGAGTTTTGAAGATGGTTGGTTTAATTCGACTACTATCTTAGATTTGAAATTTGATCGAAATGATGAAAGCAAAAATGAAACTATTAAACAGAAATATTATATTGACTTGCAATTGTTTTTTAAGAACCATCGAGATATAAAAAGGTACAAGCCTTTAATGGAACAATTCATAAAATATAAGATCGATGATAATTTGTTTCAAGGTTATATTGACTGCTGTTTTAAGGATGAGTCTGGTTGTTTTAATATCATCGACTTCAAGACATCTACCATGTATACAGGTAAAACGCTAATAGAACATTCTGGACAACTTACTGTATATGCAATGGGCTTGATGCAAGCTGGCATTCCAAAAGATAAGATAAAGATCGGGTTCAATTTCTTAAAGTACTGTACTGTTACATATACACAGGCGAACGGTAAAACAAAAGATAGAAATGTAGAGAGAAGCAAATTAGGGGAATCGTTGCAAACAAATGTAAAGATGTGGCTTAATAAAATTGGGTATAGCGAAGAAGATGCCGATTTCTATTTGAAACAATTGATTGATAGTAATGATATATCTGTTCTTCCGGAAGATGTGCGTATCAAATATATAATGAATGATTGCTATGTGTTTATTCCCTTTGATGATGTTCTAAGAGATAAGTGGATAGATATTATTCGGAAAACAATTAAAGATATTGAATTAAGAGAATCTGATTATAAAACAGATTTCAACGAGAAAGTCTTTTATGATACAGATGAACAATTAAAATCCCAGAGTTATTACCTTGCCACCTTGTGTGAGTATAGCATTGAGAAACATAAGCCATATAAGGAATGGCTTGACAAAATTGATGCGAAAAAGAATGGATTTGGTTTGTTTGATAATGTTGGAACTAATTCAAGTAGTTTGTCTATAGCAGACAAGAAAACAAGCAATGATAAAAGTCAAAACGATGATTTGTCTTGGCTTGATGATATTATTTGAAGCAAATTATGGAGTGTGATATATGTATAAACTTTTGCATGGTGATTGTCTTGAACTGATGAAAAAGATTCCAGATAAGTCTATTGATATGATTTTGTGTGATTTACCATATGGGACAACAGCTTGTAAGTGGGATAATGTCATCCCTTTTGATTTATTGTGGGGGGGGTATAACCGCATAATTAAAGATAATGGGGCTATTATTCTGTTTGGGAGTGAACCGTTTTCAAGTAAATTAAGATTAAGTAATTTAGGAATGTACAAATATGATTGGATATGGGATAAAATTTCCGGGGTCGGTTTTTTTGACTGTAAGTTTAGACCGTTAAAAACACATGAAATAATTAGCGTATTCTCAAAAGGTGGTTGTTCAAATGGTTCAAAACTGGCTGTAAAATATAATCCGCAGGGTGTGATAAAAATAGAAAAACTTATAAAGAATAAAAAAGTAACATCTGAAATATTTCATAGTAAAACAAGTAAAGATTATATTTCCAAAGGTTATAATTATCCGAAATCAATTATTCAATTTTCAAAGGATAAGAAAACAGCTCACCCTACACAAAAACCAGTAGCCTTACTTGAATACTTGATTAAAACTTACACAAATGAGGGTGAATTGGTTCTTGATAATTGCATGGGTTCTGGTTCTACAGGCGTTGCTTGTATAAATACGAATAGAAATTTTATTGGAATGGAATTAGACGATAAATATTTTAGTATTGCAAAAGAAAGAATTGAAAAAGCAAATGGCGAGGTGTAATAAATAATGTGTGTAACAATTTCTTTGATTATAGCTGTTGCATCTATATTTTCTGGGATCGGCTTATTTACAATGTGTTTGTGTAAAGTAGCCAGTGATGCAGATGATGCTGTAGAGGATATGATGTACAACCAAGAATGAATAAAATAAAGAAAGAGGTATTATATTATGAATAAACAAGGCACAACACTTATTATTAAAGATAGAGGAACAGGTAAGAGCACACAATTGATTTATACAAGCGCTTCAACACAATATCGAATTGTCACTCCTACTAAACAATCAATTAGATATTTAATGTATCTCGCAAATTGTTTAGGGTTGGAAATTCCAACACCTATGACAATAGAAGATTATAGAAACAAAAGGAAAGTACCTAATGAGTGTATTCTTATTGATGAAGGGTATGATCTAATTGGAGAAGCTGTTAGTTCTTATATTGGAGCTAATGTTGTAGCAATTACTTTATCTGATAAAATAAAAGAAACAAATAATTAAACAAAGGAGTCTATATAAGATGAGTGATAATTATACAATTCTTCATTTACATAGTATGGATTCAAATCCGTATAGTGGTGTAAAAGTAGATTCAACTGTCCATTATCAAAAATATATTGATGAAGCTGTAAAGTGTAAAATGAAAGCGATTGCTTTTACTGAGCATGGATGTGTCCTACATAATATCGGCAAAAAGCAAGCTTGCGATAAAGCTGGATTAAAATACATTCATGCAGAAGAATTTTATATCACAGAATCATTATCAGATATAAAAAGAGATAATTATCACTGCTGTTTATTTGCAAGAAATCATAAAGGAGTAAAGGAATTAAATCACTTATCATCCATCTCTATGAATAAAGATGATGGACATTTTTATTATAATCCTAGAATAACAATTGATGAATTATTAGCTACTTCGGGTAATATCCTAGTCTCTACGGCTTGTCTTGCTGGTATCTTATCTAAAGGAACAGATTCTATTAAAAAAAGGTTTTTGCAGTTTATCATAAAAAACAAACACCGATGTTGGCTTGAAATTCAACCGCATAATTTTGATCGTCAGATTGATTATAATAAGTTGCTTGTTCTTTTACATAAGAAGTATTCTATAAAAATAATTGCTACTAGTGATATTCATGCGATAACACGAAAGCAATTAAAATCAAGAGAACTGATGCAAAGAGGGAAGAATACGAATTTCAATGATATTAAAGATGAAATTGAATGTGATTTGAAATTTAAGAATTATTCTCAATTAGTTGAATCATTTGAAATCCAGAACGCTGTACCAAAAGAAATTTATATGGATGCAATTGAAGAAACAAACAGATTTGCAGATTTAATAGAACCATATGATCTGGATTATAGTCCAAAATATCCTAGACTATACGAAAATCCAATTGGAGAATTTAAGAAAAGAATTGTTTCTGGGATAAAAGAACACAGACTTAATACACTTCCTAACTATAAAACTGAATATATGCCAAGAATCAAAGAAGAATTTAATACATACAAAAAAAATGATGCAATTGATTTTATGCTGCTTGATTCAGATTATAAAAATTGGATGAGAAAAAACAAGATGAGATATGGTATTTCCAGAGGTAGTGTATCTGGGAGCCTGATCGCTTATCTCCTTCATAACACAGAGATTGATTCAGTAAAGTATAAATTGAACTTTTCCAGATTCATGAACCCAGAACGTCAATCACTTGCCGATATTGATACTGACATCTATAAAGAGGATAGATATAAAGTCCGAGAGTATTTCTTTAATCGAGAAGGGCTGTATTGCTGTAACATTGTCACTTTTAATACATTGGGGCTTAGGTCTGCAATAAAAGATATTGGCAGAGCATATGGTTTGACTCCTGCCGAAACGCAAAGTATATGTGATTCAATTCAAAAGGATGAAAATGAAAAAGAATACGTTCCAGAGCAGATTATCAAACAGCATGAAGAAATGTTTGAGTATGTATATGAGGTTATTGGTGTTGTAACTTCTTTAGGCAGACACGCTGCTGGGATTGTTTGTTCTCCAACAGATGTCTCATATGACTTTGCAACATTATCTATAAAAGAAGATAACAGACCAGTTTCTCAGATAGATATGCACGAAATAGATTCTTTGAATTATGTAAAAATGGATTTACTTGGTCTAAATGCTGTCGGTCTGATTTATAAGGCGTGTGATTTAGCTGGTATTGAATATAAAATCCCAGAGAATACTGACTTTAACGATAAAAATGTAATTGAATCTATCGCTGAAGATACAACTATGATATTCCAATTTGAGTCTGGGTATTCTAGCGATTGTCTAAAAAAAGCTTTAAGCCCAGAAACAATTAACAAAATCAAACAGAAGAATAAAGATGCTAGTTATATTGATATTATTTCAATGACATCTGGTGCAATTCGTCCGGCTGGAGAGTCATATCGAGAACAACTTTTTAATGGAGAGTATAAAGACAACGGGAATGCTGTATTAAATGATTTTCTTGCACCAACACTAGGGTTTTGTGTTTATCAAGAGCAAATAATTGATTTCTTACATGAATTTTGCGATTTTAGAATGGGGCAGGCTGATATCGTGCGGCGAGGCTTCTCGAAGAAGTTGGGCACTGAAAAATATATTCCAATCATAAAAAATGGTGGATATATGGAGGATATTCACGGAAATCAAGATGATAGATATATCAAAGGTTTTATATCTATTGCACAAGAAAAATACAACATGAAAAAAGAAGATGCAGAAATAGCAATTAAAGATTTTTTGGATGTCATAGAATCCGCATCATCTTATCTATTTTCAAGGAATCATGCTGTCCCATATAGTATGACAGGATACATTATTGGTTGGCTTAGATATTACTATCCTCTTGAATTATTTACTGCTGCATTAAATGTATACAAAGACAATGCAGAGAAAATTGCATCGATCAAAGAATATATTCGCTCAAAGGGATTTCAAATAAAGAACATTAAATTTGGCAAGTCCAAAGCAGAATACTTTATGGATAAATCAGAAAACTCGATATACCAGGGAATCGAAAATATATCATATTGTAATGCTCAGATAGCAGATGAATTATTCAAATTATCAAAAAACAAATATGATTCATTTATTGAGTTGCTAAATGATATTACATCAAAAACATCTGTAAATATAAGCCAGCTTCATATTCTTACCGGATTAGATTTCTTTTCAGATTATGGAAAGAATAAAAAACTTCTCAAAGTGATCGATCTATATAATGGTGTAAAAGAAAAGAGTAAAACAATCCTCCCTTCTTTAAGAACTTGCAATCAAATAAAGAAAGTAAAAATTGAAAGTTATTCTAAATTTGGGCTATCTGAATTTCTTATTAAGAAGTATTCTGAAAAGGAAACTGCTGCACAATATTCTAAGATCGACAACATTGGTTTGTTAAATGAAATGTGTAATAGATTGCCAGAAGAATCGATGACACTACAGGAAAATGCGAAATTCCAAAAAGAGTATTTGTCGTTCGTACAAATCGATTCTGCATTAGATGTAGACGAAAATTATTACATGGTAATTGATTTTAAGGTGTATAAAGATAAATCTCGCCCTTACTTAACACTGCAAAACTTACATGACGGCACAAAAATCAAATCAAGAATAAAGAGTTCAAGGGTATTTACAGCAAAACCATTCGATGAAATGTCAATTCTTTCAATCCCGGTTTTAGAGATGGATTTCAAAAAGAAATGTATTGATGGGGAATGGGAAGAAACAAAGGAGTTAGAATATATTCTGACAAATTATGAGGTCGTAAACGTATAATAAAAAAACAACTTACATTAGCTTGTTCGATTCTTTTAGTTTTAATGCTAAAAATCGTATTATAATAGTGTAAGTTGTTTTTATTATTTCTGAAAGGCGGTATGCGAATGGCACGAAAACGTGACGAGCCTGAGACACGAGTAAGTTTCTCAGGGGAAGTTATCAAAGAAATCTGGAAGTCTGATACATTCAAAGTATATGGTGTATTGGTTAATACGGCAAAATTCCCAGATATTAAGCAAAACGATTTTGGGAATGTATCAATTAGTGGCGATATTCAAGATTTGGTGATTGGTGCTACATATGATTTTGTTGGTATTGAACAGACAACAAAGAATGGAATCGGATACAAACTTGAAAATGTCAAAAGAGAAACGCCAAAAGGGGATAGTATTCTTATCTTCTTGAAAGAAATATTAACAGAAAAGCAAGCCGAAGAACTATATCGTGTTTATCCAAATATTATCGATATTATAAAAGAGAACAAATATGACGATCTTGATTATAAGAAATTGCATGGTATTGGTGAAACGCATCTCGAAAGAATCAAAAACAAAATCATTGAAAACTTCTGCCTTTCAGATATTATCACAATGTTCAATGGTTGTTTGAGCATTTCTGTGGTGAAAAAGTTATACGACAAATATGCAGATGTGCTTGTCATAGAAGAGAAATTAAAAAAATCCCCCTATGATTGTTTATGCAATCTTGGCGGAATTGGATTCAAAACAGCCGATTCGATTCTATTAAACCTTGAAGAAAAATCAAAGAAAGATGGTTTGAAATCAATTATTAAGTTTGATGATGATCTAAGAACCAGTTTACAACGGTGTATTTCTTGTGCGATTTATCTTCTAAAGAAAAACGAGGAATCTGGGAACACTAAAATGAATTTAGTCGATCTCAGAAAACAAGTTCTTGAAACAACACCGGAATGTGTTGACAAGTTCCCAACTGCAATTCAAGATAAAAGAATTTGGTATGATAAAAAGACGTTGGATATTGCACTTGATTCTACATACAAAAAAGAATTGAAAATATCTGATTTTATACATACGATGGTTCAATCTGATTCTTCATGGGGAATTGATAAAAATAACTTTGACATTGAATGCTATCGCAAATCCGGAGATATTGAATTGACAGATGAGCAATTAAGCTTGCTGCATAATATCATCAAATATAACATTTGCACACTAGTCGGCAATGCTGGTTCCGGGAAAACAAGTGCTGTCCAATCTGTTATCAAGATGCTACAGGATAATCACAAGCTGTTCCGACTATTAACTCCAACAGGGAAGGCTAGTAGAGTGTTATCGAAATATACAAAATGTGCAGCGTCCACAATCCATAGAGGGTTACTCTATAATCCGTCAGACGGGTGGGGATATAATGAAAATTGTAAACTGCCATATGACATCATAATTGTAGATGAGTTTTCTATGGTAGACATTTCACTATTTTGTAGATTGATTGATGCTATTGATTGCAGCAAGACAAAAATTCTTCTGATCGGGGACGATGCTCAGTTACCTTCTGTTGGATGTGGTAATATCTTGCATGATATTCTTAGTTCAAATTTAGTTCCAACAGTAAAATTGACAAAAATCTTTCGATATACTTCTGGTGGCTTAATGAAAGTTGCTACTGACATAAGAAATTGTTCTCCTTATCTTGACAATAAAAACAAAGACAAACTTATCCTATTTGGGGAAGATAAAGACTATGTTTTTATTTCATCTGATGAAGATGATATTATTTCAGATACAATTTCATTATACAGAAAGTTACTACAATCATATAATGTCGAAGATATTCAAATCTTAACGGCGAAAAATGTTGGCAAATATGGCACAGAAAAATTAAATCTTTCCGTACAGAAAGTGGCAAATAAGAATTATGGCTCGTCAAATAATATGATAGTAGGAAGTACAACTTATTATGTAGGGGACTTGATTATCCAAAAAGCGAATAATTATAAAGCGAAGATTTATGATGAGATTGATTCTGACAATGATTCAAAGCAGTCCGAAACAGCTTTTGTTGCAAATGGAGAACACGGAATTATCAAAAAGATTGATCGTAATTACGTTGTGATTGATTTCGATGGAGTTATGATAGCATATAAAAAAAGCGAGTTAAATTGTATCGGTTTAGGATATGTAATTACAACGCATCGTTCGCAGGGAAGTCAAGCTAATATTGTTATTGTTGTAACTCCTAAAGCAGATTCTTTTATATTAAACTCTAATTTATTATATGTAGGCGTAACAAGAGCAAAGAAAACGTGTTATCATGTTGGCAATGCTTATGCTGTCAATCGTGCTATTCAAAAAAAAGAAGATTGGAGCAGAAATACCTTTCTTTATAAGATTTTAAGTGAATAATGCTTAATAAAATAAACAATATAAAGAAAATAAATAATAAAGCAAAGCAATAGAGTATATAAAATTACTCTTTTATATAGATTTTTTACATCATCGTATTCTTCTTGAAGCAATACGTTTACATAAAAACAAATTTGTAAGCAGGTGATTATTATTCAAATAAGGAAGAAAAACGGTAGAATTGATAATTTTGATTCTAATAAAATCCGGAATGCTATTATTTCTGCATGGATTCAAATTGGAATGCCAGATTTTAATAAAATCGATGAGATTGTTTCTACTGTACAAGAAGAAATAAAGGATAAAGAAAATGAAAACGATTACACATCGGTTGGAGAAGTAGAGAATATTGTTATGTCTGTTCTTTTCAAAGAAGTCCCAGACGTGGCAAGAGAGTATTCTAGTTACAAAATGGATAGAGAAAGAGCGAAAAAGAACCCTACAGAAATTGAAAAGGTTCTTTATGTAAACGATGAAGTTGGTTCTGAGAACGCAAACAAAAATGTTGAGTTGACGCATATTAAAAACGCTTACCTTGCTGAAATTCCTAGTAAAGAAATGATGCGAAAACTTCTCCCGAAAGATTGTGTGGAAGCACATGATAAATCAATTGTGTATTTCCACGATGCAGCTTATAGTGTAAGAAGTATGGAGAATTGCAGATTGCTAAATCTTGATGAACTTCTTCAAAATGGTTGTGAAATAAATGGTGTTTGGATTGACAAGCCAAAGTCATTTAGAACCGCTGTTACGATTGCAACACAGGCTCTCACGCATATAACTTCTAATAGTTATGGTGGCTGTACAATCAATTTACTTCATCTAGCAAAATTTGTAGATGTGAGTAGACAAAAAATCAAAAAGAAATACGATAATTACAATATTGATGATGAAACAAAAGCTAAACTTGTATCAGATGACTTGAACGAAGAAATTAAGCAAGGAATGCAGACATTTACCTATCAAAACCAGACACTTTGTTCTTCAGTAGGGCAGGCTGTATTTTTGACTGTATCTGTATATCTAAATGAAGAGCCTAAATATACAAATGATCTGATTTTGATTTTTACAGAGATGCTACGACAAAGAATTCAGGGGATAAAGGATAAGAGTGGTGCCTATGTCAATCCTAATTTCCCTAAGATTCTTTATTTTCTTGACAAAGATACAATGCGTGGCGGTAAGTATTATGATGTAACAAAACTTTGTGCAGAATGTTCGGCTAAGAGATTAGTCCCAGATTATATGAGTGCAAAGAAACATATGGAACTAAAAGGCATTTGCACAGCAAGCATGGGTTGCCGAGCATTATTATCTCCATGGCGTAATCCGAAAACAGGAAAACTTCAAGTCTGGGGTAGGGCAAATATGGGAGTACAATCATTAAATCTCCCTTACATTGCAATGGAGAACAACGAAAATCATTCTGAAGAAATCCTTTTTGAGAATTTAGACAAATATCTTGACATCGCATATCGAGATATGTTGTGGAGAATAAATCATGTGGCAAAGATTAAAGCGAAATCTTGTCCTTTAATGTGGGTATATGGTGGAGTTTCACGTCTTAATCCAGAAGATAATCTTGAAAGTCTTGTGTATGGTGGTTACTATACGATTAGTCTCGGCTATAGTGGACTTTATGAATGTATAAAATATATCACTGGTGAAAACCATTGGGAAGGTAACGGCAAAATCCTTGCTCATAAACTACTTGATTACATCAATTCAAAAAATGATGAATTCGGAGAGAAGATAAATGTAAGTATTGCACTTTATGGAACGCCATCAGAAGTACTTACAACAAAGTTTGCAGATGCTTGCCTAAGAGATTTCGGACAAGTTGGCGATGGCACTCAAAGGCATTATCTCACAAATTCATATCACGTCCCTGTATTTGAAAACATGGATGCCTTTACAAAACTAACAGAAGAAGCACAATTTAGTGACAAAACTACTGGCGGCAGCATTAGCTATGTAGAAGTTCCAAATCTAAGTAATAATCTTGATGCAGTACTAGAAGTAATAGAGCATATTGGGAATACTTGCTTATATGCTGAATTGAATAGTGAAGTATCTCAATGTGAGAACCCAGATTGTATGTTCTCTGGATATGATTTCAAGAAAATTCAAGATGGTGGCACTCTGAAATGGCAATGCCCTAAATGTGGCGAAACAGAAAGAGTAAGGACAAGCTATCGTGTATGCGGATATATCAGTAATCTAAATCAGCTTACTATTGGTAGGGCATCTGATATTCATGATAGAAAGAAACATCTAAATTGATAGAAGGTGAGTATAGATAAATTACGCCGATATTATTTATTATGACACGGGGAATGCAGATGGCATTTCCACTGTTTTATTTGTTTCCGGTTGTGAGGCTAAATGCAAAGGGTGCCATAATCCTCAAACATGGGATTTTGATTATGGCAGAAAATTCACAGAGAATACAGTATCAGACATCATTGAATCTCTGAAGAATCCTCATATAAAGAACTTTGTTATTAGTGGCGGGGAACCATTACATAATAGAAACGCATTCTGTGTGTCTGAACTTTGTAAATTGATAAAGCGTGAAACTAATAAAACAATCATTGTATATACAGGTATGACTTTACAGGAACTAAAAGTCCAATATCCTTATCTTTCTTGTCTTTCTTATGTCGATTATTTAATTGACGGCAGATTCGAAAAAGAAAATGTTACGGAGAAACTTGAAAAAAGAGGCAGTAAAAATCAAAAGTGCTATAAAATTAAACATTATGGTGTGACGAATGTAGCTGTAGATGTTACTGAATCATATTTTTGATCGGAGGGTTTATGGGTAAAAAGAAAGAAAAATATGTGATTGATACGAATTTATATGTACAACACAGTAATAGTGTAAGTGCTTACGTTCGCAGTTGTCTTTTAAGCAGCACATATTTTGATAAAGTCTCAGAAAGTCAATTTGAAAGAGATTTAGCTAATAACATTCCTATCAGTTGGGACGTTAATAGTTATAATGTGACAAACGCAGATGTTAAAAAATTCTATGATGATATTCGCCTTCCGGAAAGAGCAACTATCGGTTCTGCCGGATATGATTTCTTTGCTCCATTTGACTTTACATTATACAAAGGGCAGACAATTGTAATCCCCACGGGGATTCGATGGATTTCAAAAGACCCGATCTTCTTTCTAAGCCTCTACCCAAGAAGTGGGTTTGGCTTTAAGTTTGGTTTGTCTCTTGCAAATACTGTTGGGATTATTGACAGTGATTATCATGAATCCGCAAATGAGGGACATATCATGGTTAAATTATCTAACGATGGTATTCATAACAAAGATATCTCATTTAAGACCGGCGATGCCTTTTGTCAGGGCATTATTTTGCCGTTTTTAACAACGACCAATGATGATTGTGATTCAAAAGAAAAAAGAAACGGTGGATTTGGCTCAACAGATAAGAAGGACTAATTATGTTAAAATACAAAAATGAATGTGTTGGATGCGATTTACCATGTGTTGATTGCGGTAGAAAACGTATTGCTCATATGTACTGTGATTCTTGTGGTGAAGAAACCGATGAATTATATCACATGATTGATTCTGCTTATGACAGTCAATACATTTGTAAAAGTTGCAGAGATTCTTTGTTTGAGATATTTACGTTAGATGATTATCCATCTAGCTGTTATGAAGATTAGGTAAGGAGTGATATTATTGAGCAATATAGATAATAGAGTAAGACCAAAGGTAAAACTCATAAGTCATACTCCACATCCAATTGATTTAATTGCAAAATGTGCAGCAGTCTGCTATGATAGCGAACCCAAAACGTCAACAGTAATTCATTGTGTAAAATCAGGGCATACATCTATTTTAGAACACGCCAATTTTACTTTCCAAATTGAGAATGTATCACGTTCTCTTTTAGCACAACTCACACGCCATAGAGTTGGCGTAGCATTTAGTGTAATATCTCAAAGATATGTCTCTATGGAGAATACCCCATTTGTTACTCCCAGAGCAATAAAAAGTACAACTACTACAGTTAATGCGATAAGTATTATTCAAAATACGTTTGATAATATCAGAAATGATTATTTGGAATTGCGAGATATCGGAGTATCAAAAGAAGATGCACGTTGTATTCTCCCCAATGCTTGCTCTTGCAAGATTATAATGACAATTAATCTAAGGGCATTGTGTCATTTGTGTAATGAGAGATTATGTTCAAAAGCACAGCTTGAAATTAGAGAAATGGTTCAAAATATGAAAGGCTGTATTTTGAACCTTGAAGATATTCCAAATGATTTCAAGCAATTTATGAAAAATAAGATGCTTGTGCCAAAATGCTGCACTTATGCTGTAGAACATTGCCCAGAATCAAAGGGGTGTGGTTTAAGATTATCTGCAAATGAAATAAACCAGTATATTAAAGAAAGGAATGAGCCAATTGAATTTGATTCATAAAAAATATAAGGATATTCATAGATTAAAGACAACATATGCGAATGATTTTTCTATTGGGAATCATATCATCATTCAAGAAAAAATTGATGGCGCTAATGCCTGCATTCGATATGACTTAGAAAACGATCAAATTATTGCTCAAAGCAGAAAGTGTATTCTTTCAGATGGGAATACACTTCGTGGGTTTTATACTTGGGCAAAATCCTTAAATACAAAACAATTCTCAATTTTAGGCAATCGATTTCTTGTTTTTGGAGAGTGGCTTGTTCCTCACTCTATAAAATATCCAAACGAAGATTATAACAAGTTTTATGTTTTTGATGTATACGATGCTGAAAAAGAGGAGTACTTACCACAAACAAACGCTCATGATTTTGCAAATGCTCTTAATTTGCTTTATGTCCCGACATTCTATGATGGTAAGTTTACTTCGTGGGATGACATTTTAGAATATGTAGGGCAAACCGAAATGGGCGGCGAATACGGTGAAGGTATTGTGGTAAAGAACCAAACAACATTAAATAGCCCTAAGCTTGAATTTTATGTAAAGATTGTCGGAGAAAAATTCCAAGAAACAAAAGGTAGTAATGCAAAAGCGGTAGATAAAGAAAAACTACATTCTTTAGAAGTAGACATGAACCTAGCACAAACAATTGTTACTACAGCAAGAGTAACTAAAATTCTTAATAAGCTTGTAGATGAATCTGTTCTTCCAGAAGATTGGGGGCTTGAATCTATGGGTATTGTAGCTAAAAATTTATGCAAGAGAATTGTAGAGGATTGCATTAAAGAAGAACCAGAAACAGTATCAAAAATCAATAACTTTGGGAAGATTGCAAATAAAATTGCTATGCAATATGCAAAAGAAATGGCAATGGCAAGATAATATAAAGCAGTTTTGAATCAATGAATTTTGAATTCGAAAGAGATGTTGGTTAATCCAGCATCTCTTTTTTTGTTTTTTTCTCAATTTCAATCCTCAATGCCAAATCGATCTTATATAATAAAATATAGATTTGACAAGAAATCCTTGTTAGGACTAGATTATTTTCTGTAGTTTGATGTATAATAGCTATACTTGTGACTTTTGAAGATTATAAATTGAAAGGACGTTTTATATGAGAAAAGTAGGCAGACCTCCAAAAAAGAAACCGAATAGAAAAGATGGAAGATACGAAGTTAAAGTAAAAGTCGGAGAAAGCTTTGATGGAACAAAAATAATGAAAAGCTTTTACAGTAGTAAAAGTAAAGAAGATGCCAGAATGAAAGCAGAAGATTATATCAATGGGATAAACTCTCATTTTGATACAAGCCCTATTTATTCAGAGAAATCTTCTATCAGTTCTTTTGACGTATGGAGCCTCACTGTATTAGATATGCTGAAAGGGACAATAAAAGATAATTCCTGGGCTTTACATTATAAAAACACCATTGAAAATCATCTAATCCCTTACTTTAAGTCTAAGAAAGTATACGACATAAAACAAATTGATATCCAAATTTTCTTCAACAAGCTGAAGTCAAAGTATTCCTTAGAAACTCTCAAAAAATTCAAAATGGTTCTTAACAAAATTTTTGAATTAGCAATCCAAAATGATATTATCATAAAGAACCCATGTGCTAATATAAAAGTAATAAGCAGCAAGAAACAAATAGAGAAACAAACGTATACAGAAGAACAATGCGGTCTGGTTTTACAATATGCGTTAACTCACAGATATGGTTTAGATGTCATCTTAATGTTGTTATATGGGGTTACAAGATCAGAATTGCTTGGATTGCAATGGGATGATTTTGATAAAAATGAAAAAACACTTCACATTCAACATGGGGTAACAGACACGCCTAATGCTGAGACAGGAAAAACAGAAGTTATTGTTGGTGATACAAAAAACCAATTTCGGAATAGAATCATCCCTATTAGTGCAGACGTAGTTGACCTATTAAAAAATAGGAAGAAACAAGCTAAAGTAAAATCAGAATATATTTTCTGCAATAATAAAGGCAATGTACAAAGTCCTAGAACATGGAGTAGACGGCACTATGATGTATTTATGCGTGATATGCACAATTATTATGCAGAGCAAGGAATTGAAATCCCAAAATTGCATCCGCATGAACTCCGACACACAAGAGCAACGCTGTGGGTAAATAAGGGATTAAATTTGTATGCAATTGCAAATGTTTTAGGACATTCAGACTTGAAAATGTTAAGAAAAAGATATGCACATGAAAATGTAGAAAGCACAAGAGAAATGCTCAATATAAATGTTCATATAAATGTGAACAAAGGGAAAGACGAATTCTGACGAATTTCTACCCTAAAAAATCGTCTAATTTTAATTTATTTAGAGGATTTCAAATTTTGAAAAACAACGAAAATACGTGATTTATTAGACTGTGCCAATGCTTTTTGGGTATAGGACACTGATTTGGGGTGGTAGAGGCCGCCCGTTCAAGTCGGGTCACTCAGACCAGAAAATAACACGCAGTTTCGGGAAGATTTCCGGGACTGCGTGTTTTGTTTTGTGTGGGAAATGGTCGTTTGACGAACTTTTTGACGAACTTTTCTGGAGAAATTCAAATTTCTATATACATAAAATTGGATATAATTAGGTGTATAAATGTATTATACTGGAATAAACAAACCAAAAATCATATAAAATAGTAAATAGAGAATTATAACAAACTCAATTTAATAAAAAGTTACATTCATTTTTCTGGTTAAAATCCACATTGTTTTTATCATTCATAAAAAGTTTACTTTCTAAGATTTTGGATTATGAACAAACTATTTTAGAATGCTTTTTAAGGCGTTTTCGAATCTATATTCCAAATCTATATTTTATCATGTAACTTGACTATTCTTGTAATTTATGCTATAATAAGGTTGAAATTATAGATTTTATTATAATGTTGGGAGGTAAATCATGGGTAATATAAACAAATCTAAAAAATCTCGAAAGAAACAAAATTCAAATACACCAAATGCACTTATCCCAAATGTTCTAAAAAGACTGCCAGGCATATTTGATAGATTAAAGAATGTACAAGACTCCACGGAAGAAGATATACTGCCATTTGGCATTATTACCAACTTAATAGAAGAGCAATATGGTTTACCCACAATGCAGGCGATATCAGAAACAAAAATTGTTCAAGCTTTATTTTACTGGGGTAAAAACAAGCAAATTTACGATTTCAATGTAGACATAGCAGAAGAATTGATCGTCAGTTTTGAGAGCGCAGAATCTTTACCGATAGAAGTCTTTGATAATATGCCATATGACTGTGTTTATATGTCCGTAAATGACGATAAATTCCAAGTCTTTGCCACTAAAGATATTAGAGTTGATACCAAAAAACAGAAAACGAAGCAAATATCATTCTATTTTCCACAAAGCGATAAAATCCTGTATCTCCCATTTTCTAAGAATACGATTGCAGATTGTATAGTAGACGATTATAATACAACCATGAATTTCTTTGATGATTACAATTATATAGAAAGTATCAAAAAAGAATATCCAGGTAAGACCATTGATGAAATACAAGAACAAGTAAAGAACTCATATAAAAAAGATTACGTCAATACGAAAAGACTACTAGAAGAGTGTGTTGCTCTATTGTTGTATTTATGCTCTCAAAATGCGGAGATTGTAGATACAAATGGGATTTCTAAAAATTATCATCGAAATGATATTACTAATAATAATGATGACGTTAAGATCGTTAGGGAAGAGAATAAAGAAAAGGGTATAAATAATTACACTCCAAAAAATCCTTCAAAACCTAAAAAAAGTAGAAAAGCTAAAAGTGGGCTATAGAATCGGCAAAACCATCCATTATAATAAAACAAATCATGCAGATAGCGCACTCTCTAAAAATCAAAAACAGATTTCGAATAATAGCAAACCATATACAAAGAAATCTGCTCATATTCGCCGAGGTCATTATCATCATTATTGGGCTGGAAGTAAGAAAAACGGTACACAGAAGTTAATACTAAAATGGACACCGCCCACATTTGTCAATGCTACAAATGAAAATGAAATCATCCCAACAAAACATAAAATAAAAATGTAAATCGTAAAAAATAGGGACGTTGCAATAAAGCAATATCCCTATTTTGTTTTTTAATTCTTAGCTCACTTAACCAGTGATAATTAAAGTGTGATTAAGAAAAGTTATCGTAGCTTACAAAACCAGTTACGTAATTACCAGCAGGGGATTTCCCACAATACTCTGCCTTAGTTGTTATTCTGTATCTTCCTAGTCCACATTGTTTTCCATCGTAAATATAGTATGTCCCAGAAATGCGCTTAGTCATTTTAGTTGTACTATCATTTGCAAATAAAGGAGTATTAGCACGAATAGTAACTTTTTGCCCTTTTGTCCATTTGTTACTTTTCGACATTCCTACTGGGTAAACTTTCTTTCCAGTAGAATCAAATACAGAATATCCAGATTTACAAACTTTTTTAGCGTTTTCTAAAGATGAATAAGCACCCAACTGTGACATAGAATCGTTCCATGTTTTTCGAACACGATAGATAGTATTATTCTTTAAGGATGTATTATTTGAAGAATTAGTTTTCACAGGTGTGGTAGTATTTGCCGCAGTTGTACTAGAATTCATATAAGACTGAACTTTTACCTTAAAAGTAGCCCAGTGAGGTAAAATATATGCCGGACACATTTTATAGTTGTTGTGCATCGTATTTAACTGGTCTACAGTGCCTTTCTTACCATCACGAACATTCAGCCAGTGAGTATGAGTGTATAAGTGATTGATGTCAAGACCATACTTCTTCAGAAGTGCCGCTGCCAATCTTGCACAATTATCCTCAGACTTTTTATCGGCAGAATTGTATGCAGAGGACATAATGCACTCAATGGCAATAGTTCCTCTATTACCATTACCATTGCCATCGGCAGCATGCCAACCGCTTAGAGTTAAAGGCAAATTCTGCCATGCACAAGTATTGTCTACATAGTAATGGACACGCACGTCCTTCATATTGCCATTAACAGTGGCACGAGTATACTGTTCCGCAGGCGTTGTGCCACTCGCAACAGAAATCCAACCAGTATTATGAATTGTAATACCAAGTACTTTACTTGGTAAATTATAAGACGGCATACTGGTTCGATTAGGATTATGCTTTGTAAAAAGATATTCTTTTACAGTTATCCCGCCAAAATTAAAAATAGAATCTGGATTCAAAAAAGCCATGATTATTCCTCCTTACTTCCAACATCATTTGCTGTAAATATAAGCTGTTTCCCGATTTGATTTACACCTGTGGCAGCAAGCCCACTTACAATACCTACTGCAATTGAATTGATAATATCTGTAGCTGGGAAGTCTGGAATAGTAAAAGAACCTACTACGCCTAAAATTGCACCAACTACTCCACTAATAACAGGTAACCACTTGTTATCTAACTTTGTAGCTTTTACACCAACACAAATCAGGTAACAAATAACTACAATACCTACTACACTTGTAATTCCCATAAAATCCATAAAATTTTACCTACTTTCTTTTTTTGTTTATTTTAATTATAAATTTGGTTTGCATGATAAAGTTTCATATGTTAATGTTATCCTATAAGAACTTGAGGGATGACTTGCTGAATATTCTCCAGCTATTGCTTTGTCAAATAAAGAAAACTGCCAAAAATTATTAAAAGATGAAGATAAAGGATATACCCCATCTGAATAATTGCCTGAAGATATGAAAATACTTTTATATATATTAGATGAACTATCTAATTTTTTATATGGATAAAATGCCCCATTATTATTGTATTTATATTCACCTATATCACATTTACGCAGGCTATCGCAAGATTTTTCTGTTAAACACTGTTCTGCTTCTATATAGCCATCGCCTGTAAAATTATAGCCATTTAGCGAATTATCCTCAACATCTCCATATGTTAATTTATATTTATATTTATATTCTAAATATGCTTTAGACTCCCCATCAGTGATTCTAGTAACAATACAATAAAATCCATTTATATATTCAAATAATGAACCCTTTTCCATTCCAAAAAACTTTTTAGGAGTATTCTTTGGGACATTTATACTATTAGTCATATCAGCAAAAAACAACCCTCTATCATTTAGTACTCCATGATTCAAAATAGCTTTTGCAGAAGAAGCTGTATATCTCCCATAACCAAAGCAATTCATTGTATCAAGACTTTTTGAAATTAATGTAGATAATAAAGCTATAATTACATAATCACAATATAAGTTTATATTCCATAATTTATTATTCTCAGTATTGTTTAATTCTGCCATTTTAATTATTTCTTCTATATTATAGGAAGTATCTTTAAGAAAATGTTTCCCAGAAATAGATCTTAATTTCCCATTCTCATCCCTAAATCCTGTATAAATTCCCATATAAAAGTGAGGGACTATTTCATTTTTAGCATTTATATTAGCCCAGCATTTGTAATCATCGTCAGCTTTATAATTACTAATATAAATATCTGCCGTTCCACTATCATCACTAGACATTTTATAATAAATAAGTGGAAATTCCACCATCGCATTACCGGGATAATCGATGTTTGAAACATCCGAAACAGTCCCATCTAATTTTTTGGAATAATCATTAGAGTCTAAATAGTAATCTACTGTCCCATCATATTTTAACATGCAAGGTTTTGGCATAAAAAACGCATTCTTCCATGAACCATAATCAAACTCTGAATCTCCCATTTTAGCAGGTGTCATACCAATAGCATCTGCTAGATATGTAACCGCTTTATCCGAGTCATATTCCGATGAATCTATATGGTACCCATAAATAACCTTTTTAGAATTACTATCATCAGATGTTGAATCTGTACTATAAATGGGAGTATTGCCTATTGAAACCTTTTTAATTTGATTTTGATTGTAGTGTATACTAGATGATAAATTAGAACCTATATGTAAATTATTTATGCTTATACTATCACTTCCTTACTCAGTACAGAAATAAACCGTGTTATTATCTTTTTGTTCTAATGAATCATATTCAGACGTAGTTGTTTTCTTTAATTTCAACCCGTCTAATGCTGTTTCTAAAGCTTTTACACGATTCAAAAGGTCTAGGGCATCTACTCCAGTATCAGAATTATTGACGTAGATTTTTCCTTGCCAATCAACTGCAATTGCATTGGAACGAGTGGTTGTTTTAGAATCACTGTCATACGTACCATTCCCGATAATAAATAGATACTTACCATCTTCGTCTTTCTCGTTATACTGCCCAATAACAAACTGATTTGATACACCGCTGGCAATTGTCCCTTCGCCAGCAGCATGAGAACCGGGGGAGATAGCTTGTGTATTTATGCCTTCAGCAAATGCAGCATATCCATTTGTTGTAGTCTTATATCCAAAAGTTGCAGAATTATCTGATTGTGCCTGTGTTGACTCACCATGTGCGCTTGAATTTATCCCAGATGCGACATTCTTTTCACCAAAAGCCACAGCGTTAGTTGCGCTTGCAATACTTTCAGAACCGGATGTCAAAGAATTACTTCCAGATGATTTTGTAAGTGTTCCTGACGCAAAAGACATACTTCCAGTTGCACTTGCAGTATAATTACAAGAAGTCCCAGAATTTTGATCTCCTTTTTTTACATAAATAGAATCACCATTCTGAACTAATTGTTCTAATTCGGTAACACGATCACGTAATGAAATAACTTCATCGTCATTCGCATAATGATAATCGTCTGGTTTTTTTCTTTTGTTTACCGGGAGTTCTATGTGTAAGATAGTTTTCATAGATGTTTCGTCTGTCGAATCTGTTAAGTAAATATAGCAATGTAACGGCAGAGATTCTTGCAACAATTTATTGGGGACTTTTGCAGTTATTGTTTTAGAATCTGTATCTACAGTAGAATCTACAACATAAGCATATTCGCTATTATCATTACAAAAATGTACTTCCGGCGCTTTCGTTAAATCATAATCCTCTAATTTTACAACAATACTTTGGTTAACATCCCATTGCGTAAAATAGTTTATTGTATTCCCATTTTTATCTAGTGCATTTGTTTCAATTATAATTACTCACTCCTTTTATAAAAAGAAGAACGATAAGGATTTACTCCTTATCGCCCAATTGCTTTTCTATTTCTTCAATTTTGCATTCTGCTTTCAAGATTCTGTCCTGTACATTATTGTGTTTATCTACACGTAATGACAGTTTAGACAAATCTTCTTTCAAAGAATCTAGTTTTACTTGTAGAACAGCAGTTGCTTTATTTTGCATTAAAGCAGAACCAGCAATAGCACTTATTGCTGCAATTGCAGCTGTGATAATCTCAGTAAAATCCATATTTTATTTGTCACCACCTTTCTTACATAACATAATCTCACCCCTTAATCAGTACCTTAATGTGTGTGTCATCTATCCGGGATAATACCCGATAGCCAGCCCGTCCATCAGACTTCGTGGCAATACCGCCGATCGTCGGGGCACAGTAATCATTTGGGCTGCAAGTACCATCATCAATGACGATGAGTTTGCCCATCATGCCTACAGCAGACCATTCCTGCCGCTCCGAGCGTGGCACATACTGCTTGTCCGGGTCGTAGTCCGGATTGAGTACCCAGACCTTACGAGTTGTTCCGTCCTCATCCGTGTAGTCCTCCGTCAGTAGCTCACCGTAGATATCGGTTAGGTATTGTCCCTGCCACTGATCTTCGTAACTATCACCAACTACGGACGGATTGCCGGATACAATGCCTAGAATATCATCATCTATGGATTTAGCAAGCAGTATCTTTTCACCGTCCAATTTCACGAAACGTCCACGTCTGTCCTCACCATCCGGATTCCCGTCCATCCACTCGAAATACTCTGCATAGTCAGCGCCGGAACTGTGATAAGAACCGGAAGAGTACACACCAGCGGCAGCAGCACGGAAAGCGTTTGCCCTGGCAGATTCTGTGCCGTTACCCAGACTCAGATATGGTCCTGAAAAACTATATCCGTTATAAGCACCGAAAGCAGCACATGATGCAGTTGCAACAGTTATGTGATTTCCATAGCCGATTGACTGATTAGACGATTTCTGAACTTCTGTATACCAGCCACCACTTAGAGACGCATTCGCCTTGCACGTATTATAGTTACCAAGCGATAATCCACCTTGTGCATCTGCTGTGGCTTGGTTTCCGCTGCCGAGAGCGATATTAGCTATACCAGCAACAATGTTATCCTGACCCATTGCAGCACACTGATTTCCTTGTACCGTGTTTCTCCATCCAGACACAAATATACAGTTTCCATTAAACGCCTTGTTCTGCGAGCCAATCACAAATTGCCAGTCACCGCCACCAGCTTGGTTGTTATCAATATCATGGAAAATATAATCCTTAGAGCTGCCAGTCACAGTTTCGTTGTTGAACGTGTAACTCTTCCCGGCAGTTGTCCTACCTAACACGCCGATTTCATCCAGAGACCATGAGACGTTAGCTGCGCCGTTAAATGATTTGCCTGTATTGCCGATGGTGAGGGTACGGGCTGTATTCAATTTTGTGGCACTGGCTACGTTACTGGTCAGAAACGCCTGGTCATAGTAGGCTGTGTCAGCACCTGTGCCTTCTGGCTCATCAGACTGTATCAGCGGCTGAGGTGTCCAGGACTTGTATTTGCCATATACGGCATAATTTCCGTTCCAGTACGTCCACGGCAGATATACCCAGACTGTATAAGTGTCGTGTGCTGTAGGTATCACTTTGACCTTGACACTACTACAGTTGATACGATATACTGTAACGGCACACGCTTTTGTCGCCGACTCTGTGGATTGCCATCCATCCTTGATCTGAACTTCAAAAGATGAGTTTTGGTTCGCACGACCATTTGCTCCATCGCCGCTCCATACACGTATCATGGCATTGCTGAAATTACCGGAGGATACCAGCGTGCCTAGCTTAACCCATTTTGCAGTGTTGTTGGCACCGTTTACCAAAAGAGCACTGTTTGTTATCATCGCATGTGTATGACCAGATGCCGACTTGCTGTCCAGTTCGGCTTTTACAGCTTTGTTCTGCACCGGATTTGTGGAGGTAGCAGACAAGGCACTGTCTACCGCAACCTTGGTTGCACCAGCAGCGATACCGTCCAGTTTTTTCTTATCCGCCGCAGTCATCAGACCGTGTGTAGACTGTGTGGCATCGCTGTAGGTGGTATCAGTGAATTTCGCATTCGCAGGTACATCTGAATTGATGAAATGGGATATAGGCGTAGCAACACCATTCGCTGCGACATAAACAGGCTTTGTAGCAGAACCCACCGCCGTATTTGCACTATGTGTTACAGCCGTAGACTTGTCTTGCTTGCTGGAAATGTCTTGATGTGCTGTGATAACCGTACCCAGATCAACTACGCCGCTAGTACCCTTGCTTGCACCATTCATTTTGATGCCTGTGATAGTACCAATGTTGGATGTTTTAGCATTCCATAACGCTTTTTCTCCGGTGGTTACCAACGATACATCCGTACCGCCACTGACTGCTGCTTTGCTGGTGTACGTTGTGTCTTTTGCGCTGATTGTATTACCGCTGATCGAGATGTTTGTGCCTGCGGTCAGCTTGTCTTGCTTGCCGCTGATATCCGGAATGTCCGAAGTTAATGCTATTGTCCCACTTTTTCCCGCCGGCAAAACATAGTAATAATGCTGAGTGCCATAGGAGTTATTGGGGTCTGGTGTTATGGTATATTGGCAGCCTATATAATCTACCAAGTCCAACCGACCGGTTGATTTATCTTGCCACCCACCGAGTTTCAAACTAAAATTTCTTTTGCCATCATCGTCTCTACGGTCAAACCCAATCTCTGCGATGTTGCGGAGTCCACCACCGTAAAATAAGGTCATAAAAGCTAGAGGAATATCACCGATATAGTCCTGGAAAGTTAATTCGCTTTGGATTACGCCCCCAGCATTGTATATGTCTTCTTTTGTCATCGCCTCAGCCTCAGTCACATGACCCTCGTCATCAACTGCAACCTTATACATACCCTTGTTGTAGGCAGTATGTGCCGGATGCACATAGTTCTCCAACCCCGACAGCTTATCCCGTTCCGCCGTGGTGTACGGCTGCTCAACCTTGTCCAAGATGGACTTATTTTCATGGGTATGAGATGTTTTTTGTACCGATAAAATATCAGTTTTAATCCCTTCAATTACTTCATTTTCAGATACATCAATATACGTTCCGTCACCGGTAATGTGCAATTTCCCATCTTGATCTACGTAAAATACATCTTCTTCGCCATTTTTTATTTTTAGTAAATTTACATCTTCTGGATTTACAATAAATGTATTTGTTCCATTAGAAATGATTAACCCATTTTGATCGAAAGTCATTGTATTATTTTCGTTTGAAAAATACAATTCATTTCCTAAGACAAGTTTTCCGACAATAGTTTCAGCATTTATTCCATAAGTAGATTTGAGTTCGCCGTTATTACCCGTATAAAAATAATACCCAATTGCTGTTTTTACAGTTTCCCAATTATCATTTGTAATAGCAATAGTATTATTTACAATCCTCATTTGATTATCTTCATACTTATTTTCTATATTATCGTACTTGCGAAGCAGTATACCATGAGAATCCCATGTTTGATTTTGATAATCAGAACCACCAATGACCTGTGTATTTGTCGTATCCAAACCATTTTGTTGCCAATCTTTTACAACATTATCGCTCTTTTCACCTTTGCTTGCTTGATGTTGTGTATATTCATACGATGTTGCCATAGATTGTACAGCAGATATGATCGATTGTTGGTCGCTTATTCCATATAAAGAACGTAAAACATTTGAAAACTCCACATTCAATGTTTCTAAGTTGTCATAATCAATCTCATATTCAAGTAGACGAAGTTTATATATTTTTTCATCAACTTCTACACGTATCCAATTCCCGATTGTAAAATCATCAAGTAAAGGCTTAAATTTATCAATTACTAAAAGATTATTTAGAGTGGCAGATATAGAAAATTGTAATTCGGCAGATTGAGATATTTCCTTTTTGGCACATTCATAAAATTCTACAGCTTTTTCGAATAATTCTCTATTGTTCAAACCATCTGAGACGTAGTTTTGATTTGTATATTTATCATCTCTGCGATAACAACAAAATTCAAGCCATAGATCTTCGCCAAGGTATTTTTCAAAATCCAAAGCCTCATGTGTTTTTGATATATAAGTATCAATTGCACGTTCCATCAATTTAACTGCTGACAGATCATTTTCTTTTTCTTTTAATTCATCCTCTAACGCCATCAATTTATTGTAATAGGGGATATACAAATCATCATACAAGTTAGGTTTCTCGCCAGCCCAGGTCTCTTTCGTTCCGACACCTTGTTCAACAAGAATGTCAATTCCTGCCTGACAAGCATCATGAAAATCTGTAAGCATATCAATGCTATATTTCTTCATTTCGCTTTTGAATTCTTCTAACTCTAATTTGAATATCCCGGCTATACTTACATTATCTATGTTGTGCTTTGCAAATACCTTGTCAACTTTTTGCCGAACATACGTTTCATAATTATCATCAATTTGAATAATCAATTCAGATGTATTTGCGGTATCGTTTTCATCTGAATTATTTGTAACCTTTAACGTCCCTATCCAATGATTACTGTCATCTGTTGACGAATCTATAATTTCTGTTGTATATCTGTTATCGATTACACATTTGCAATATCCAAGTACAGCAGAATTAGCAGAGCTTAAAGATAACGCTTTAATATTAGACACAGATATTGTACCTATTTTTTCTGTTGTTAATAATTGAACCTGTTCTTCTGCACTTGTATCGTCTAAACTAGCGTCTGGCATAAGTTCAGTTTGAATAAATAAGCCTAAATCAATAACATCGTATTTAGTATTTATAATATTAGGGAATCCAATAATAGGGGATGATACCTCTGAAAAGCGATTTTTATAAGCATTGTACTTTGAAACAACATTATTATACCCAGATAATGTATTTACCTTTATATAGTATTCTTTCTCATTGTTATACTTATTATATAGTGTATCATAATCATTTATCTTTTGGACTAATTCTTCCGTCATATCTTTCTTCATATCGCCAGTAATATTCCAGATATAAGAAGAACCATTTGGATTACAGTTTTTAATTGTTGCAGTCATTAAATCATCGCCAGCCTCTAGCTTTAGACAATTTTTTACTGAGTCAACATCTGCCTTAATACTTATCTGATCTGCTAATTCATCTGAGGTAACAAATACACCTGTATCTTGTCCATAACCAGAGATTATCTGTTTACTGCCACACTTAGGGCATACGTCTGTAAAGTCACCTCTGTATCCGCAATCAATACAATTAGACCACATATCAAAAACAGCGATTTGCCGTCTTATTTTTGCAGTACCACCTTCTTTTGGGAAAGTGAAAATACACCCAATTTCATCTTCGACTTGTTTCAGAGCATCATAAAGAGAAACATTGTCAAAAGAAAATGTCCTCTGAATATTGCACAGAGTAGAATCTACATGGATAATAGTATAGTGAGGTGCTTTTTCAAGCATTCTATCAAGCAAAGATACATCTTTATTTGTTTTATTATAAAAAACAGTAGGAGCTTTATAATCTTCTCTTGCAATATCATCTTCTGTATTGATCTGATAATCGTACAACATAATTTGAGATAATTCGGATTGTGATAATTTTACACCGGAAATGGTTTTTATTGTATCATCTTCTTCATCTATCTCTACACTTATTTGATAGATGATGTCATACTCAACGCACCAAACTAATTTTAGATCGACAATATCAGCCCAAATATTGTTTAGTACCCCATTATAATATTTATTCACTCGAAACGAAATTTCACTTGGATTTTGCAGAGATATATGTGCAATTAGACTATTATAGTTTATAAGCCCAATCTTTTTACCACTTCTTGTCATTAAGACCAGCGTTGGAGATTCTGGATTTCCAGATGAATCAAATTTGATTTTAGCAGCCATTTACAGCACCTCTTTTCATTTTATATAAAAACTTTTGCGATAGGGATGTAGGTTAATTCTATCTCCCCATTTGTTGCATTTATAATATTCTTACGATTGTTTAATGTATTAGCAATTCTTAAAAACACCCAATTAAAATCTTTGTTTATATCATGAGCCGGGATAGAAGAAGAGATTATGGGATATTCTACTGTAATAATTTCACCCTCTCTACAATTTTCTATTTTCATTACTCTATCTGGTTCAATCGAATTTGATATTGAATATATGCCGTCATCTCCAACTGAACCTACTGTAATTTTCATTGATGGATAGACATATCCTATTTCATCAGATTCATCGTAAATAGGAGTTAAAATATTAGAACTACCATTTGCTTTTAGAATATACTTTCTCTCATTTAATAACCCAAACGGTCTATCTGTTGTAAGAGTAAGATCGAGACCATATAATTTATTGTCTAATTCGACCTTTTCTATATTAAAGCTGCCATAAAAATAGATGTCAGCATATTCATTATTAAGCACTCTAAATTTGTAAAATCTCTTACGATTAAGCCATCTCATCATTTTTCTAAATTCAGAAAGGCTAATTTCAAGTGAATCTCTATACGAACAAACGTTTTTTACAATTGTAAATTTTGTTTGTAAACACGAATCATAAGTAGCACTTGTTAATTCGTATTTGTATCCATTCATTGTTTTTATTGTATTGAACGTAAGTTCACTCCCAGCAGATTCTGTTTTAAGCCCATCATCTTTGAAACAACCAACCATAAATCCCATATCGCTCAATCGTATTCCGTCATATTCAAAATCATAAACTATCATAAGGCAGTTTTATCCTTTCGAATGCACTTTAATAGAGCTTTTTTCGTTCTTAAAATGATAATTTTATAAATCGGCATCTTAAACCCTTCTTCTGTAAATCCACGCTTTTTCAAAACAGTTTTTAGACTAGATAACTCATTGATTAGTTTTCTATACTCATCTCTTTGATTTTTAAGTTCGACAATACAATTATCAAATTCGATAACTTTCTTTTTGAACTCTATAGCAGTATCATTTTCAAAACTAGATTTGTATTTATCTTTTAATTCAGTATTTTCTTTCTTGATTTCATTTAATTCTTCAAGAAGTTCGCTGTTTCTTTTTCTTAAAATCTCTATTTTTTTAGAATTTGTCATTGTTCATTCCTCCTTATATAATTAAAAATATGTATTACATTTTAATCACCACCCATTTACACCATGATGTTTATTACTTTCTCTTATACTTTGCCAACGAACTACCTCCAAATAATCTGTCAGTAGTCATCGCCATAATCATCTTTTCGAAATTTTTATCATGTTGCAACTCGGTCTTAAATTCTTCGTAATTAGAAACATTTGGGAGAGTAACATTAAAATCGACACCGCCATTTATAACATTCTTTACCTGTTTTGTGTTAGCATCACCATATGTGTTTATCGCATTCAAAAAGCCATCTTCTATAATATTCTGGATATTATTGAGACTAAATGCTCCAATAGAAGAATCAGCTAAACTAGAAATGCCACTATCATTTCCCAAAGGAATTAAGATTTCGCCATTAAGTAGTTTTATATCATTATTCCCAACAGAAGTACTACTCTTATTTAATAAGTTACTTGATGTGCTTGATGTGCTTGTTCCAGACTGTTTATTTTCTTTTACATCACTGACAATATCCGATAAAGAACCAATAATTTTTTCTCTTTCTGAATCACTTAAATCGCTTAAAAGGATAGGGATGTAATTAAGGAGATCATTATTAAAATCCTTTCCTGTTTTTCCAGGGAATGCTTTAAGCCATTCTTCTCTTTGAGAAATCATTTTCTGATATCCAGTAATTAAATTCAACATTGCGGCAACAGACGTTCCCCATTGACCAGTTTTAGAATTAAAGATAGAATCTTTTTTATTATCCCCATACTCATAGTAGGAAAATGTTTTATCTTCCTTGTATTTTCCCCCATCGATTACACGATCATTGAAGATACCGTTAAACCATGAAGAAATATTATAACCAAATTTCTCGCTCTCTGCTTTTATAGTGTCACTAATAATTTGAGTGTTATTATTAGCGTTCTCTATCATATCAAGCATTAAGTTATCGATATTATCCAATCTGGCATTTAATATATCTTCGTATTCATTATAAATTTCATCAAGTAAGTCTTTTTGATCTGAAATGTATCTATCATACTCAGTGTCCTTTAAGTCTTGTTTTGCCTCTTCTAAAGAGACTTTTAATTTTTGAATTGTTGCTTTTGTCTCTTCCGAATTGTCACCTTGGTATGCCATCAATTGCTTTTCAAGAGTCGAAATTTCAGAAGTATGAGAAGAAATCTTTTGCTGATAATCATATAAATCTTTTTGACTGTCAAGAGCATCTTCATACTTATCAATTAAATCTTGTAAATAATCAAGTTCTAATTGGATTCCTTCTTTCACCATGTCAACAATCGCTTGTTTTTCATCCTGGGCGGCTAAAATAGACTCTTGCTGTAATTCAATCAATTCTTTTCGTCTATCGATTAAATCTTTGTTAGAACCATCTTTCTCGATTTGTTTATCAAGTTCTTTAATCTCATTTGCATATTTTTGCGCAGAGCCATAATATATGTCATAATTTGCAACGTGTAGTCCCATCGTTGTATCGCCATAATTAGTTAACTGACCTCTATCATCATAAAGCTTTTTATCTTTCATTAAATTGATAAGGTAATCTGATTCGTCTGATAGATCACTAATTGTATTATGGATTAAGTCATTCGTATCCCATTTTAACTGCCGAATATTCTTGATATATTCCAAAGTAGATTCATTAGACTTATCAATAGCAGCATTTACTTCATCAATGCTTTGCCGCATTTGGAACCAGGCTTCACTATATTTTTGTATTTTCCCACTGTCCATAGCTTCATCAAAAGCGGCTTGCATTTCACTTCTTTGGGCTTTCAGCAATGTTAGATTCGATTGTTCTTCTCCCATCAATCTTTCATAATACGATGCAGAAACAATATATCCTTTCGACTGCTCTTGTGAAATTAAAGATTGGATATGATTTTTTAGAGATTCTACATGGCTTGTGTAATAGTCAAACTCAGAAGAGATATTATCGAATGAATTTTTATACAACTCCGCCTCTTTCTCTTTTAAGTCTGCAATTGCATCTCTGCACTCTATAGCTTTCTCGTACCAGTTTTGATAATCTTTGATCTTATTGCTTAAATCTTCATTTGTAATGGTTTCAATATCAATTTTACCTTCACGAACTTTTCTAGCCCAATCACCAGATAAACCAACAGAATTTGCCTGTTTCATATATCTTTCGTATCCAGCTTGTTGAATACCAATTTCGTCAGAGACCAATCCCAATTCTCTTTTAATATCTGCATTACGATAGCCCCATCTACGATATACATTGCCAATTTGATTATCCAGAGCTGATATTGCAGATTGGATTCTTTTTATCATAATTTCAATCCAGTCAAGAGTTTCTTCGAATTTATCTTCTTCTTGTTCAGCCTCTTTTGTAGAATCATTTGAAGAATTTGAACTGCTAGATTTCCCAGAAGAACTTGATTTTTCAGAGGAATTAGATTCTTTTTTTGCGCTTGACTTTGATTTTACTTTTCTACTAAATCCACCAGAACCATTTGAGAAAGCTGTTCCCTCTGCATAAGCAGAGCCACGTTTGTTGCCAGATGTAATTTTTCCATACTTTAACAAGTTTTCTGTCTGATCGGCATTAAAGATGATATCACCACGCTGATACTTAAAAAATTCAGCACCATTTTCACCAATTGTCTGCCAATGACCACCATGAACTACAATTTCCTCACCTAATTCTCCGCCCAGAGCAACACCAGAATCTTTCGTTCCCCAATTGCCATGTGCATATGCTGTCCCATTTACATGAGCTTTGCCACTTTTAGCAGTAGTTGTGGTAGTACCAGAAGGAACACTACCAACAATCTCGGTGTTATAATAAATCGTCCTTTGGATATCAGTAATGTTTGCGTTTGCTCTATAAACAGCAGTTAAATCCGGAGAATATCTTACTTTTGCATTCTTATCTTCTGGATTATACGCATCTACTTCAGATGAGTCTACATTAAATTTGGTTACGCCATCTTTTTCAGCAGTTGTAGAAGTATATCCTTTTACAGCACTTTCATCTACACCAACACTAATTAACTGCTCTTTAGAAATCGAATTGATTGTCTGCTGTACAGTAGCAATATCATTTGGATTTACTTCAGCACCCACATCAAGCTTTGTGTTTTGAATGTTTGCTAAAGCTTGTTGGAAATCAGCATCATCAAGTCCTAATTTTGCTTTCATCTCCGTAGGCATAGTTTGCAGCATAGGAATTATACTTTGTATTTTGCTTTCTAATCCACTAGTATCTATACCCAAGGAAACATTTAACTCGTAATCATTACTATCTTGTAACAACATTCTCAAATTTGTCATTTGAGTTGAAAGACTTAAATCATTTAATTGACTTGTATCAATCGCCATAACAACAGGATTTGCTAGTTCCTGCTTGCGAGTAATTAGGGCAGACAGAACAGTTTCAGCTTCTTTTGCGCCGTCAGCATTGATGTTTATAGTGCCATCATCATTTTTGAAAGAATCAAATACACTTTGTGCTTCTTTGATCTGTTCATTTACATTATCAATATCTGTTGTATTTATATCAAAGGTTACACTGGTTTTCCCAAGGGATTTTAGCTTTTCATTTGCACTTTCTAATAAACTTACAGAAGTATTAAGAGAATCAAGATTGATGTCAAACCCATATGCCGACAATGCCCTCATCAAGATTTGAACTTGTTGAGTAGAAATCTGTAAATTATCCATCTCAGTAAGCATATTAGCGACTTCTTCATCGCCGCCAATACCAAAATCAATGTGATAATTACCATCTTTATCAATGTTTACCCAGTTCTTCCCGAGTTCATCACTAATAGCCTTTACATCATTTACGAAATTTTCTAAGCCGCTTCTGTCATTTGTAAAGAAACGCTGTATTGTAGAAGTGCCTTTTTCGTACATTGCTTCTAAGTCAGCTATAGATGCAGTTTCCATATCAGCATTTGTCATCATTTGAACCCAAGAACGGAAATCGTCTGTGCCAACACGACCCAAGTCATATTGTTCCTGCATATTCTCAATCCCATTAGAGATTTTAGAGAACATATCATCCTCGTCTGTTGTGGATTGTGCATTTAACCATTCATTATAAGAAGATGTAAGCCCATCATATTCAGCAGCCAACTGTGAAACGGAATCAATCTGTTCACTCAGTTCCTGTAATTGCTTAGAGTACTCAATTGTTTTTGAAGTATCCGTGCAATTTTTCATTGCTTTATACAATCTAGCATACTCTTCAGACATACTTTCGATCTGGCTAGTTAAATCAGTTTTCTTCTGAGTTTTATATTCAGATTCAAGTTCTCTTAAAGCAGATACATTCAAATGGATACCATTTACAGTTCTCTCAAAAAGTTTATTTGGATTATAACCATCGAGACTTCTATATCTAGCTTGTATCTTTTTGATAGAATCTTCACTTAAACCAGTAGCAGTTACAGATTCATTGACAGCAGTTTTATAATTTTCTATCCCTTGTGTTTCTTTTGATATGTCAAATGGTGTATCATTGATAGCTTGAATAGCCTTTTGTAGTTCAAGCATTGCTTGCCCAGCAACAGTAGATTCCCCACCTAATTCTTCTATTTGACTTTGGAAACTATCATCTAACCCAGATTTTATATCGTCAATAAGATTTTCAAGGCTGTCTCGTAAAGCATCTGTATCATTGATATATGGGGCTAATTGCGGATAATTCATAGCCAGGTTAGCTAGATCGGAGTCAGATAATTCTCCTAAATCTAATTTATCTAAGCTATCTTGTAGAGAAGTAATTGAATCTATACTATTTTCAATCTGACTTCTGAAATTACCATCATCAGAATTGCTCATAACATCATAGAACTTAGAAAGAGATTCCGATGTAGTTTCACCAGTTTCTTTTAAGCGATTCAGCTCTTCTTCCCATTTTGTCAAATCCCATAAAGAAGTATCATCAGTTTCTGCACTAATTTTGTAAACAAGCTGTTTGTCCCCAGCAGATAAAGAATCAAACCAACTTAAAGAAGAATCTCCTTGTTCTTTGAAACTATCTCTTAATGCTTTTATTTGCGTATCTGTTGCTTTAGTAACTTTGTTAAAATCATTTGCGATATTTGTAGCAAATTTATCCCCAAATTCACTTGATGCTATTACCCGAAGCTGATTCTGTAATGCTTCCATGCCATTTGCCGAACTATTGATATAGTTAAGCATTTTCTCATAATCTTCTTTTGTAGTAGGAATACCATTTTCGGACTCAAATTCAATTTTCTTTTGATTATATAAAGCTTTTGTATATGATTCAACATCATTTTTTAATCTTGTTATTTCTTCATCGATTTCTTTATATTCATCAGACTCGATTTCGCCTTTTTTAGTCAACTCATCTTTTGCTTCTATTAAAGAATAATAATAATCTGCAATTTTTGCCGCACTTTTTTTGCCACTTATATCTAAAGTATAAATACTCATTCCATTTGGAGAATTTTGAGTTGTCCCCATGTATTTTTTACCAACATAAAGATTTTTAATAATATCAGTAGATTTATCTTGATTCGCAATTGATGATAATTGAATACCTTCTTGTGGGTTAAAAAAAGTGCCGTCAAAAGTATCTTTTAATGTGTCTTTTGCAGATTTTGTTGCTTGTTCCAATTTAACTAATGATTCTTTTAATGTAGCTTTAGTGCTATTTTCTATACTTTTTGTATATTCATCAGCACTACTTTTCGCATTATCAAATGCAGAAACTTGTAACCCAAGAGCAGAATTTGTGGAGTTTATTGTATTTTCAAGAGTTTTGTTAGCTTCACTTGCTTGCTTAGTCCCAGCATATTTTTGTGCAGCAATATATGAATCTTCTAATTGCTTTACATTTTCAGAAGTTGTTTTCCCAAATTCAATAGCACTTTCTCTTGCATCTTTTTCTGCTTGTGTCTTTTTCTGAATTGCACTAATAAAACCATTTATTGCATAACTTATACCAGCCATTAAAATAGCATTTAGTGCCGCTGTTGCAACATTAAGTGCAATTGTACCAGCTTTAGCTAACGCAAGAGAACCATAGTATTTAACCATGCTTGCATTAGCACCATTTAACCCAGACAAGTATTTTCCGAGTGAAGAATTTCCTTCTCCAACAGCAGATACAAAATCTTTTTGTGGCAAGCCTGTTTGCCTACATCCACTATTATATTCTTTAATAATACTAGATACGCTTCTAAAATTTTTCTCAGATGCTTTCATCGCTACTTGTGACGAAACCATATTCTTAGAAAATGTCTCAGAAGATAATGCTCCATCTGCAATAGATTTCGCATATTCTTTAGCACTATTACTTGCACTCGCTAAACAAGATTCAAAAGCCTGACTTCTGCCTTGCCCATTCGCTATAGCCTCATTAAAACTATTTATTGCCGAAATATCAGAATTCAAACTAGCTGAGAAAGAATCTGTTATAATACCCTTTTCTTTGTTTCCAAAAGAACCAGTAAAAAGAGATTTCAGAGAATCCCGTTTTACTAAACCTTTATCCCCAATTGCTGAAAATGCAGCTGTAACAGCACCAACCAAAGTCGGCAATGCTCCAACTTTTTGGATAACAGTGTCCAATGCACTCCCAAGCTTAATGATAATATCTAATGTTTGTTTTAGACTGTCGGAATCAAGAAAATCCATAGAAATAGATTGACCAGTCGCTTTTAACTGATTTACTTTTGCTTCTATAGAATCCAAAGCCTTGCTCATTTCTTTTTCAGCAGAACCGGCAGATTGATTCGCAGAAACATCAAAAGCTTCTCTTGCTTTATCCCAGTTTTGCATCAAAGCAGCAAATACATTTGCCCTATTCTTACCAGCTAAGGTATCTGTTAACTCAGCTTGTTGTAAAGAAGATAAACTACCCCATTTTTCAGAAAGTTCATCTAAAATCTTATAGGTAGACTTTAATTCGCCGTTCGTATCTGTAATGCTAATCCCAGCAGTTTCTTTCATCTTTTTGTTTAGAGCGTCAGTAGACTCAGCGACATTATCTGTTTCTTCGCCCAATTTTTCTAATTCGTCTTTATTCCCGATAAGACGAAGTGCTATGGTTTTCATACCATTGCCGACTTGTTCTGGGTCTTGTATGATTTCGTTTGCAGATGCAATCATCGCAATACTTTCATCTATATCATTCCCGGCTGTTTTTAATGCAGACGCAGATCGTTGCATTGCATCACCAATGCCACCACTGGAGATTGCAAAGCGATTTCCACCTTTTGTTACTCTCTTTTATTTATGTCTAATAAATAAAAGAGGGGTAGGTCATTTCTGCCTACCTCTGCAATTTTATTCAACTATACTTAGTTGCTGGATTATATTTGCAGAGCGGACTATATATTCATCCTAAATAAAATAGGAGAGCAACTTCAATAAATTATGTTACCATAATAAATCCTGTAGTCTCTACGCATTTTACAATATTATTTAGTATAGAGTATGGGGATTACTCTATACCTTTGTCTTTTATTAAATGTTTATATACATTTGAATTTAATTCTTGATATGCTTTTATAATTTCATTATTTAATACCAATTTATCATCTTCCATATGATAATTAAATGAATTATAATTTTTTAAGCTTCCATTATTCCCTATATATTCTAATATTAATTTCTCACATAAATTAATATTATTATTTATATCATTTTCCCAAATTGCCTTTGTCAATAAAAAACTGAGCCACCTCGCTAATAAAAAAGTGAGCCAGTTGTGATAAAAAAAATTTGAGCCACTAATCGTGATTCAAGGTTGAGTCGATGCGGTAAGACGAGCTGCAGTTCATGTTCAGAAACTGTTCGTCCTTCCCAGTATTTCTTTACTGTGTTTCGTGAGATCCCCAGTATCTTTGCTGCATTACGCTGGCTGAAGTCTGTATGCTCTCGATAATATCTGATCTTTTCATAGATCTCCATTGCTATTGCCACTCCTTATTCCTCCTGTATACAAGTTCTTTCTCTTATGATACAGGATTTTTATTATTTGTGGCTCACTTTTTTATTATCATTTTTCCCTCAGCTGGCTCAGTTTTATTTTAGCAGATATACCCAAATATATAATATCTCTTTATTAAGATGATTTTTTATATAACTATGCTTTTGCTTATCATGTAATAATGTCCTGCTTTGAATTTTATTTATCATGTATTTATCTTTGTTATATTTTAACGGAGAGGAATGCCAATAATCGCCCATAACTTCAATAAACAGTTCGTACTCAGTCAGATAATTATCAAACGAGAAATATTTAACAACATATTCTCTGCTATAATGTATACTGTTTTTATCTAATACCTGGTTTATTTTTAGTTGTATCCCACTATTAAATCTACTAGAATTTCTTGAATTTTCAAAAGCAATTTTTCTCATTTTTTCTTTGATTTCTGGAGTGTATTTAATTCCCATTGTTGGAGATTTTTCGCCAATATAATATTTGCTTCTATACTCCCAATAACATTCTTGAGAACAAAAATTATGATTATCACCAAATTTATTTATTTTATTATAATTATATGGTATCACATATATATCCTTATTGCAATTTGTACATCTTACACAAATTCTTTTGTAAAAAGCATTATCTTTTCCAGTTTTAATTGTTTTTGCCCTATACGCATGATAGCAATTATTTGAACAAAACACATGTTTGTTTTTCAAATATACATTAACTGGTTTTTCTACTTCTTTATTACAAAAATCGCATTTTGCTTTGACCATATATTTCTTGTTCCCAATATGCAACACGTTTAAGATATGTATTATATCATTTAATGGTATATTTAATTGATTTTCCAATTCGTTTATATATAAAGACTTCTCAAATATTATATATTCTAAAATGTATTTGATTTGATATTCTTCGTATCCTTTAATATTTGGGGCTCCTTTGTGTCTAAATATCCAATCACAAAAATTGCATCTTTCTACAGTCCCATCTGAATGTAAATATCTATAACATACATTTTTTACATCAATAATTCTATGACAGCTTTTGCAATACACAGTTTTATTGCTAAAATCCTTAAATTTATTTTTTGTCATTATAACATCACCTGCACGCATTATCTATTTTTATATCTTAAATAAAAATAGAAGTCTAATGCTTCTTTCAAATTACTTGTTTTTTCAAATAACCAATATTCCTTATTATTTTCAAAACCATATTCTCTATCAAAACCTAGAGAATATAAGTATTTAGACAATCTTTTATTATTTACTCTATATTTGTTATTCATATAAATATATCCCCATATATTTTTTAATATTGTAATCTTTGCTCGGTCTGCGCTGTCCCCAGCCTTTGACCGATATAGTTGCTATCAATCTTTTTTAAGAAAGCTAATATGTTACCATATTAGGAGGCAAGTATGTCTACCTCGTTGTATTTGTCAACGATACTTATTGCATTATCAGCTTCTATCCCAAAAGCTTTCATCGTAGAAATAACACTTTGCGTTGCATCATCTACAGAAGAAATTTCATCACCTACAGTAGCATAAATATTTGCTACCTTAGCCAAATTCTGCGAGTCATCAAAAGAATATCCCAGTCTCGCAAAATCACCAGTAGACGTTACAAACCCATCTACTGTCGCTCCAATCTCTTTTGCACTCTTAGATGCACTGCCTAAAAAGTTATCATAAGAAGAATCAGTTTCGTCAGTAACTTTTTTTAGCTCTGTCATTGCAGAATCAATGCTTTTTACTTGATCATACATTGATTTCACAATTTGCGTAGCACCGCCCATTAAAGTCGCAGCAGAATAATACGAACTTAGTTCTCTTGCTTTTTCTTTAAGATCACCAAAAAATGATGTTGTTTTTAATCCTGCCTTTTCTGCCTCTGCATCTAACTCCTTAAACTCCTGTTGAATTCCTTTCAATTGGATCCCATCACAGGAACGAAGTCTTTCTTTTAGTTCGTCTATCTTCGAACCAAAAACATCGGCAGCTTTCGAATTTGTTTGTAACCAAGCGTCCATTTTCAAAGAAAACATCTGTTTTTGAGAAGCTAATCCCTGCATGGATGATGCCTGTCGATCGATATTCGCTGCTTGCTTTAATTGATTTTGCGTCTGTTCGACTTGTTCTTTATATTTCTTCCAGTGATCTATTGCTTTATCAATATCACCAGAATCAAAGGCGCTTTTCATACCAGACAGAGATTGCTTCGCCCCATCTAAGCTAGTTACAAGCTTTTTCCCTTCGTCACTCAACTTAACATATTTTGTAGTCAAGTTAGAAAGTTGAGAATCGAATTCTCCAAACCCAGTATTTGTACCAATAGCAGTTTTTAGATCGGCAATTCTCTGAGAAAATCTTTCAACTTTTACATCTGCTTTTTCAGCCTCTAATGCAAGGTTCCCAAGTTGAGTCTCAGAAAAACCGCCTTCAAATTCAGTTTTTAAGTTCTTATAATTTTCTTTTAATCCTTCGAGTCTTGCATTTACAGAATTTAATTCATTTTCACTGCCACCCTTAAATGACAGCCTTAGAGAATCGACTTGCAATCTCCCTATTTCGGCAAGATTCTGTTTCATCTCTTTATATGCAAGATTTATTCTTTCAATATTACTAGAATCTGCCCCAGGGATATTTGATTTTATTCTGTTGTTGCTGTTTACTGATATTGACGAAACGCTAGGATTTATTGTTATCTTTTGATTTGAAGAAAGATTTTTTATTTGTGATTTAATACTAGCTATTTGTTTCTGAACATCGCTAGTGTCTAATTTGATCTTTATTGGGTCAACTTTTATATTTTTTAACTTTGAACTTATGCTATTTAGACTAGATTCATCAAGTTCTGTGCCTAATAGAATTTTGAATTCATCCAATATATATCCCTACTTTCAAAATACATTTGCAGTATAAGGATATATACTGCAAACATTTATTCTTTTACATTATTTTCTTTTCGTATGTCATCTATTTCGTTTTGTATTAGTTCCGTTTCTAATGCAGCACGAAGCTTTTCTAAGCCTTTCCATTTCATATCTTTTGCAGTTGTGTCATTATAGATATCGACAAGCTGATCGGAACTCCAATTCTGCATTTCTTGTACTAATTGTTTTTCTACGCCAATAGACATCAAATAAGAAACCCAAAAATGGCGTATCGAGTGTGCGTATAAATGTTTGTTAAGAACAGTATCCCATTTTTCCATCCATGATTTTATTGTCCCAACAGTAGCAGGCGTTCCATCATTTTTGATAAAGATGCTATTATGTTCTTGATTATTCTTTCGCATAATTTCTTCTCTTATTGGGAGATATGCCTTATAATAGGGGAGAAACATATCTTTGATAATATATCTCACGATACTTTTCCCATGAATTCCACGCCCTTTTACTTGCATTGATTTTGTAGTTTCCAAAAACAATCCCTCAAAAGCTACTGAATTCTCATCAATCATGTCTGTCGTAAAACGAACTAATTCGCTTAATCTTGCACCGCTTGCCATCATCAAAGCCAATAAACACTGTTCGTTGGGCTTATTTTTCTCCCCAAGCCATTTCATAAGAATATCAAGTTCTTCTTTTTTGAAGATAGATTTTTCTCTAACCGTTTGCTTTGGCAATTTTTCTATCTTTTTTACGTTGTTCTTAAAATTAGGATATTTTTCATCTAAATACATTTCGATAAAATTAGAAAGACTACTCAAAGAAGAGTGCATCTGCGCAAAACGATTTGCAGACCATTTTAGATCAGTTACACAATAATCAAAAAAATCTAAGAACGTATATTTTTTGATATCTACAAAAGATTCATTATCAGCATACAATACGACCCAACATAAGAAAATCTGAAAATTAGACTGATACACCTTTACTGATTTTGGCGATCTCTTAGTAGCAAAATTTTTTAGAAATCTGTCTACAATCTTTTGACTTTCTGGGTTTATCTGTGCGATCAATTCTGGTGAGGTTATCTTTTTTCGAAAGGTTTTTCTCCCATTACTCATATTATCACCACCTTTATCTTATCGGTATTCCAGCAGAAATAAGAGAATCTTTAAGTACTTTTATTGCCTCTTGGTTTAATTTAGCAATTGCTTCTAAATAAATCCCATTGCCGCCAGCAGGGGAATATCCACCGTGAGGAGAACCAGATGTCATAGTAACATTAAGAACTGTTTCAGCTGACCATCCATGATTGGGATACTCTTTTCCGTCTACCATTTTCATATAATAATCCAAACGGCTCGCATCAAAATATACAGTTGCTGTTACACTATTCCCGATTATTTGAATATCAGACTTTATAAGAGACTGATATAATTGATAAGTACGTTCATATTGGACAGGTGAGTATCCAGCATAAAACTCTTTCACAAATGTATTAACTATCTGATACACTTTCGATTGCGCTTGAATCATAGCTGATTCACTTTTCTTTAGAATATATGATTTTAATTCTTTTGCACTCTTAAATGTCATTGTTATTCTTTATTATCTGAATGGATTTCCTTATAAGCATCAGAATTCATATAAGACTCTACAATAGAATCAGATGTAATTCCGTTTGCATTCTCACTGAACGCTTTTGCAAAAGACATAATTTCATCAATATCCACAGATTCTACCTGCCCAATAATCTTTTGGATTAACTTTTCTAAAGACTTCTCAATTGAATAAGTATGCACACCTGTTCGATACTCTATATTGTCATTTACGACTGATTCAAGTTTCTCAATAAATCCATTAACGCAATTATCCTTTACAGTTTTTACAATATCTGTACTATCTAAAAAGGATTCAATAGCATCGATTTCATTCTCCGATTCATCAATCTCAATAGTATCAACATCTGTCATAAATTTTACAATTGCATAGTCAAATACGATATTCTTCAAATGAGAATAATAGCTATCTAAGATAATAGACTCTGCTACAAAGTTTACAAATTCGCAAATCCTGCTTGCAGTTAAACTTGTACGAAAATTAAAATCTTTTTCTTGTCCATCCATAAAATAAGTAGATTTCATAATGTTATTCATAAACTAACCTCTTTCTTTAATTTATTTTATACTCTCTTATGTACCTATCAGCTAGTACATCAAACGTATTACTTAAATTCCATCTATAACGAGTCCTTTTTATTTCGCCATGTATTTTTACAGCACCATTATTTATAAGATCGATTTCATTAAACGATTTCTTATCCAATTTATTTATCATACCAACAAACTGCTTTATATAAATAGAATAAGTCCTCTGCATTTTGTTTTCCTCATCTCTAAAATTCAAAATGAAACACGGTATCACATAATCAATCGTTGAATATTTTAATAGCCCATCTATTTGATGCCACTTAATCATTTTTGACGTATCTTTTTCATTTTCGCTCTCAAAAGACATCGACTTAAATTTTGTAGACTTTAATTCCATAGGGAATAAAATTCTTGTTTTACTATCAAATACAATGAAATCACATGGGTTCTTTACAGAAAAAGACGTATCATCTCTTTTTGTAAAACTTTGTGGCGGGTCTGGGATTCGTATAATTAAGCACCTTGATCTGTCAACTGATTTTTTTATATCTTCCTCAAATATTTTTCCTGTATTTTTCATGACACGTCCCTTTTGCAAGAAAGCCATCTCTCTCGAAATTTTTCATGTGTTTCTTTCGTAAAAGCGAACACAAGTTTACCATCACTCCCAGTGAAAATATCAACTGGCAAAGCTCCCCAGTGAATATACTTTGAAATTTGATAAATATTCCGAAAGAATACGCAATCCTCAACGACATATTCTTTATTTGTAATTTCTGACTTTTCTGTCATATCTCAAATCCTCTCTATATAGTAAAAAACGGGAAATATGAAACTATTAAATTCATGTAGTAACATACCTCCCATTTTACTAAAATTTATACTTCGATTTTATTTTCTTTCTTTTCTACTTTGCGATTTTCGTTAGAAATTACAGTATCAGATTCAATTGCAGAACTTTGTTTTTTATCTTCTTTAAGGATTTCATCAATCTGTGCTTTTACAGTAGGGCGGAAAGAAGAATAGTTTTTAAGGTCTAATTTCTTAAACTTCCCCCTCATTTCAGCTTTCGTATATACACCGTTTGAATATCCTCTTAGAATCTGAAACAGCTTAAAATGCTCTGACGTATCTGTATGTAGTTTCCATGGTTCAGCATTCATCTTGCTTTTGCAGGCTAAGCATAGATAATAGCCTTTCCCGCAAATCGCACAAGTGCTATTGTTTTTCTCAGCCATATTTTAACCTTTCTTACTCAGCAACAACGATCTCAAACAGTTCGTCATTTGTCTCATCGCAGTAATCCTTCATCATAGTGAGTTCAAATGCGTGCTTACCAGTAGAAGTAAGTGCAAGTTCAATAGATTCAGGGTTTAATTTTGCCTTCGGGCAAATAACTTTACCGGAATAAACCTTATTCTCATTGCACTTGTCTTTGAAATAAGCGTAAATCACTACCATTGCAGCAGACGGGAAGTCACTTGCGTTGTTTACAACACGGACTGCATTCTCAGCTTCGGTCTTGTATTCAACATAGAATTTCCCAGTAGTGTTACCAGTTGGCAGAGTGATGGTCTTATTATCCTCATCAATCTTAAAATCTGTAGTATTTGCAGTAGTACCCTGTTTGAAACTCTTTGCTACTTCACCGGACTCCAGAGAATAGATATACTTGACAGAATCCGCAATTGCCGCCTTAGAAAGTACGATTTTCCCAGCGTTTGCTTCAAGAATCTCATACTCATAGTTCGTAATCTTTGCAGTAGTACTTGCCACTTCTTTCTTAGAACCGAACTGTGCAGCAGCCAGATCAATAGAAAGCAGAGAATTTGTTGCAGAGAAAGTTGCCTTTTTCGCACGATACAGAGTAGTAATTACAGAACCAAGGGCATCTGTAACTTCCTCGCTTTCAGCGGTGCAATTTAGAGTGGGGTCTTCTATCGAAGTCAATCTAAATAGCAGCTCACCAGTTTCCAAATCAGAAAAACTCATTGATCTTACACGATCAAGGATAAGTTCATTTTTATTAAATGCCATATAATTTTTCCTCCAATTTTATATTTGTTATAAAATAGAAAAGTGGGCTAGTTTAGTTCACCAGCCCACTCTAACCTATTTCGATCAATTCCTTTAAGACTTGCAAAGCCAGAATATGCGCCTTGCAACAATAATTCACAATCTTGTATTTTGCCAACACGTTTTATGTTGTCTAAAAACATTCCAATTTTCATATCCCATATTTTATCATCACCACATTGCCCACATTTTACAGTCAAAGCAGAAATCAAAGGAGTTAAAACACTTTTATATGGTTTGCTAGAAGATGCAAGTGCTTCATCTCTTGCGTCCTCAATCAAATCCATTTTAGTTCGCTCATTTGCAGGTACTTCGTTATTCCGTTTCAACCCATGTATTTTCCGAATAGCCTGTACTATTTTTTGATATACAACTCTATCAATACGGATATCATCCTCGTTTGAATATAAGATTATTTCTTCCGTATCCTTAATTACATATCTTTCAAAGTTACATAGATCTATTGGTTCACCATTTGACTTCTTTAGAATAAGTTTCAATGGGTTTACAGAAAAATCCGCAATTTCCTCTTCTGTTAAATTAGATAATGTTTCACTATACTTGTCCTTTTCTAATAACATATTTTCATACATTTTTTTCTTACTCGATACAAGCATAAAAATCAATTTAACAAATAAGTCGTAATCCTCAATTTCCGTATAATCAATTCCGCTATCCCATAATTGCCACTTCATGTCTGCACCAACAGCAGTTAAATTGTAGACAGCACTAAAATACTTACGTTCACTAAACTCTTGTATTTCACCCAATGTGGGCTGAGACACCATAATCTTATTGCTTACAGGAATATCTACACCCCTGTAAACACTCAAATCATCAATATCAAAAGTCATAACTCTACTAATCCTCTATATCACATAAAGAATCATTAAAGTCAAGTCCTTGAAATACAAGTTTTCGATAAACATAATCTGCCTGATAAGAACCTTCAATATTACTTATCAAGGCTAATTTCCCTATTCCAAAATCACTTCTTCCATTCAATAAAATATCAATTAACTTTGATATATAGTCATTTCTGTTTTCTGTGACCTTGGGTATATTGTCAACAATCATATGAGAAACATGAGATATAATCCATATTTCAACTTGTGGCTGAATCAAAATTTTACTTTCGAAATTATACGATTGCGGTAAATGTATTTGAACTGTGAGGAACGTCATTACATCATTGATTGTATTTGGGTTTTGATGATAATCGAATATACGTTTGCCTATTAAATCTTGTGGTTTTTTTAATTCTTTATAATCAATTGCGTCAATAATTTCTTTGTTTTTTATAAATTCTCTGATAATCTTATTTTTTGCTTTCCCAATGAAAGAACTGTTTGCCATTATAATAACGACTCTACGGAAATAATAATTGAAGATCGATTATGTCCATTCATGTCCGAAAGAATCAATCTAAAATCTTCGTCAATGTAATCATCATTATCTATAGATATACTTATACTATTTCCACTTTCTTTTATGATAAGAGCATCAAGGAAACCACAAACAACTTCCCATTTGCACTTCATATTTGAAATTTCTTTTTTTTGATTATCATAGAACCTGCCAACAAACACTTGTTCGTCTCCACCAGAAGTAATTATATTTGTATCATACTCTATTACAGATTTTAAGACATAATTCCCACCAGAATTATCCTTCTGAAAGGAGCTAGTATCTTTGTAGTCGCAAATACCTAAATCCGGTCTGTCCGTGTCGCTGTTTTTTTCGCTTTCTAATAAGGTAATTCTTACAATTCCTTTGTCCCCAAAATTATAACTAGTCGTATCGTTTTGTGTAACGATATAACTAGTTGGGGAATTATAATTTTTGTCTAAGAAAAACCTCTTAGGCGTATTTAGAGAAACTGTATTTTCATCATATGGGAGTATAATTAAATGCTGCGAAGAACCGATTGTGAATTGCCTATTTGATTGTTCTCCGCTATTATATTGTGTAGCATTCGTATCATAACAAGGATATTCTAAGATATCCCCATTTTCATTTTGCCATTTAAGTAACCAGTTACATAACGTAAACTTTCCATGCCAATGAATCCCGTTTAAGTCAAAAGCTTCTGTGCAAATTAAATACTTGTCTTTCTCAGAATCGTAAATCACATCTCCAACTTGTATCGGAGTATTGTATAATGTCTGAAATTTTACAGTTACACCATTTGCAGCAGAATATGTTCTTTTGTATAACCGTATCTCTATTGGAATATCATTATGATATTTTTCTTTTCCAATTTTACCGAGAGACCATATATAAATCCCTGGCGCATAAGAAGAATCATCTGCAAATGTAACATCAAGTAATTCACGGCTGCTTTTAATATTTTCGCTACGAAGATTGCCACCAGCTTGTTTCATTTTAGCATTAAAACGATCTAAACATCTCACCGACCACACCCCACATTACCTTTGCGTAAATGTAAAGAGTTGCCTAGTAAAGATGGCGCATCATCTTTTGCAGTCATCCACGCATATCTTGATAATAATGTTTCATTCTCAGAAATGTATTTTGTTTTCATATCTAACAGTTTGTCAAGCATATTTGCAGGTGAGTACGAATTAAAATCAGAAGAACTCAAACTAACTTTTAACAAAGAAGGAGTTCTAATGTATTTTGAACTCAGAAACTCTAAAAGCATATAATTGCTTATAATTTCAATTTCCGTATCATCTAAATCACAATTAAACTGCTCTAAAACATCATCTCTGTCACTTAAATCTTTTACGCATACATGGAAAGAAGAGATGGCTGGGATAAAAAAGTCGTGTAGAAGTTCCTTTACTTCATCTTCTGTCATAATAGGAATATCATAATCACGAAATTTCGGTAAAAGGTTACCATATATTTTTTCGTATGATGTTGCCATTCATACACCGCCTTTTAGATCGTAGACAATAACTCCATCCCAAGAGTATTGTCAATATATTTAATTATATTGATGTCAGTCATTTTCCCATCGTCAACCATAGCACGAATATTGCCATAAATAGTGTTTCTTAAACCAGAAGGTGTATCAAGAATCTTATTGCAAACATCAGCAATTTTATCTCGTGTATAATTTTTTGAATCCATTAAATAATCATAAGAATCATATAAATTCTGCAAAGAGAAATGAGATACAACTCGTTCATCTAATGGCTTCAAAACAAGATTGCGAAAATAGCCTTTATGACTTCTCCACATATCCTTTAATACACTAAATGCCATATACTCTATATGTCCAACGGATTCCCAGATGTACATATCTCCTGTTTTTTTATCCTCATAACTAACGTTGGGGATAAGTGAAACTACTTCAATTTCATCGGAATCATTCAGTTTTGCTTCTGCTGCCTTTTTTGTATTTACAGCACTCACGGATTCCTTTACAGCAATATCATCATTAACTGTTGCATCATTTTTTTTAACTCTACCAGCCATTCTCTAATCCTACCTTTCCATTTATTCTTTTATTTTATCAGGTTAAAGTAAATACACCAGCATAAGGAGATAGTACCAGCCCAATACCCATTGCAGTCTGAACTTGAATATCTACACTCATGTCATTATATTTCTTACCTGTGGTATCGATATCAGAACGAGTGTCACCAATAAACTCTAGCTTAATCGGCTTTGTATCGCCACCCATGATAAACAGTTTAGTATCATCCAGAGCTAGATCAAATGTACCGGACTTCAGTGTTTGAGGAATAATCATAAGCTTGTTGCCTTCCCAATCACCAATAGAACCAGTCATAGCTTTTGCTTCTTTCTGAGAGTTTGCGAACATCTTATCCGGAATAATACCAGCAAGCTTACGCAGTGCGCCCTTAGTACCAGCAATCGTTAGAGAATCATAACCACCAGCAGCAGCGACCTTATCGCATAATTCACCTACAGCAGACTCACTGTTACCAGTTGCAGAAAAATCAGCCGGGAAAGCGTTTGCAACATTGTTAAACTGTGCATAAATACGATCTTGAATATACTTATTTGTAGACTTATAAATCTTATCAGTAATCTTATCCATAGAAGTAATACCCAGTAAGAAACGATCTAAGTCCTCATAGCAGTGAATATAGAACCATTCCTTTGGCAGGGTAATTTCGTCCCCAAGGTCAAGAGCCTGGCGGTTAGTATCCCAATGATTTCCGGCAAAAGATGCTACAGACAGCAAGCCGCCCTCTGAATAGAACGCAGTAGTATCACCTAAAGCACGATTCTTCACTTCAACAAAAGCGTCCATAAAAGGAGAGGAAAGTACATTCTCGCCAATGGCAACATTAACAATTTCCTCAATAATTTCAAACATAACAATGTTATTCCGACGATATGCCTGATATAAAGTTGCACCATGCAGAATATCATTCTTGATCTTATCTCTTAGATAGTCCTCTAAGTCTTTCTTAGAAACCTTTTCAGAATCTACGTGCATCGCAAACTCGTTTCTGGAAAGATCAAGGGCTAAATCATAAATTTTGTTTTCATCAGCACTAAATGTATTTTTAATCTTCATTAAACATCATCCTCCTTAAAATTAAGACAGAATGGTTACTTTTGCTTCATAAACAACAGCAGAATAACCATATGTACGTGCAGTAGTAGATAGAGTAGCGCCAGAAGTACGTGTGCGCATAACTTTTGCTTCAAACTGTGGGGTAGAAGAACTAGTCTTTGCAGTAGTACTAGCAGCTACTAGCTTACCAGTAGAATCAACCGTCAGAAATGCGTCTTTCTTCATCTCGCTTTGTGTAGCCGTTGTAACGCCCTCAACAGTAATCCCAAATTCGTCATTTAATGCTAATTCACGAACACAGAACTTTACACCAGCAGGGACAATATACTTATCTCTACGCTGATTCGGAATTTTACAAGTGTCATAATCCCAAGCCGGATTGTCAACAACAACAAGTGTTGCCCCAGCTTTTGTACCGGGATGGAAAGTGTAAGTAACGTCCTCACCTGTAGCTAACTCCTCAATATAACCAAATGTACCATTCTCTACGTCAGTGGATGAAACAGCATCAAAAATTCTCTTTGCACCACGAGTAGAAAGCATATTAACAGACTCAAATCTTGTATACTTTGCCATGTTATCAATTCTCCTTTTATTTTCTATTTACTGGGATATTCCCATATTTTGTTTCTGCATAATTATGAGTGTCACTGCCATCATTGTCATCTAAAATCTGAGCAGAAAACTTTCCATCTTTTTTAGCAGATTGATTAGAACCTAATGTCTTTTCGGCATACATAATTGCACATTCACTTGCAATTTCCTTTGCCGATAATTCATCTTTCTTTGCTTTTAATTCTGCAAACTTGTCTACGTCACTTAGGAAAGCTTCATATCTTGAAAATTCAGATTCTTTTGCAGCATCAGACTCTGCTTTTTCTCTTTCTTTTTCTTTTTCTACAAGAACTTCGTATTTCGGCTTAATATCATTCAGTTCAGATTCAACTTTACTGAATTTTTCTAAAACATCATTCTTTTCGTTCTCAACTGCATCCAGGTTTTCCTTGGCAGTCTTTTGTATTTCTTTGATATACTCGCCAAAACTAAATGCACCTGTTAATACAGATGCGTCCTCTTTATCTTCATAATTTGCATAGCAAATCTTTTTTCTTGTAGCAGAAGTGAAATCAATGACAGGTTTATCATTATCGACAGTATATTTTAGACCATAATAATTATAGTTATCTTTTGCATCAGCTACGATAACTTCTTCATCTTGAATATCTACTGCTCTATATCGATATATATTCCAGCCCCATTCATCTTCGAATTGCTCATAATTACGCACGATATTAGCAACATCCTTAAATAAAGACATCATAGTCTGTGTGTATTTTTCTTTTGACATTTTAGAGTCACTCACATCCTTTGTTTTATTTTTTTCTACAATCTTAGAAAATAAATTGTATTTATCCTTCAATTCCTTTTGAATCTCTTGCATAAAAGTGTTTATAGTAAAATCCTTTTGAGAGTCTGCTACAGATATGTTTGCACCAGACATCGCAGGAATCTTATCATCGCCCAAAATACAACATCCATCAAACCTGAATTTAGAAAAATGAAATACCCCATTTTCATCTTCTTCACCTTCAATAGATGAAATTTCAAGTTCCATAGACTGCGGTTTTTCACCGTCTCGATTTACAATAAATGTGCTATCGTCAAACTTCGTCCATAGCAAAGCATCTACTTGTAAAAACAGTCTTTCTATTCCATCTGGACACATTTTATTAACCCATCTTGGATTGCACGATTCCGGGATAACACCATAAGCATGACCTAGATACTTTTCTTCAATACCATTATCAGTTTTCGTTATAACACTTTCGTGACCAGCAAAATCTTTTTCATTCTCATTGCATTTGATAAAACCTAAAACAGGTGTATTTTTGATGGAATCAATATTTTCATCTACAACCCTTTTTTCAAAACTACTTTTGTTTAGATTTACGCCTATGTGCATAACATCAATTGTGACATTTAAGAATCTAGTATCTTCATCTATAATTTCATTTTGTACTTCAAATGTAGAAATAAGTCTTGATTTATCCAAAATCCATTTTCACCACCTTCCACAGCAATATTATATTAAAACAAACTCCGTTCTCTATTTTTTTCATATTCTTCGAGTTTGCATCTTAATAATTCACATTCTTCAAAAACAAAAACATTTCCTGTTTTCGCTCTCAAAATTGTTAGAAGTGGGACACCGGATTTTACTAAATATCTAGCAAGTTTCTCAATTCTACAACGAAATTCCTTTTTCCCATTCATCTATCTCATCCTCACTTATCTATCAATATTAGAATCTGCATCGGCAGTAATTTCGCCGGATACGTCTAATGTTTCGCCTTTGCTTTCGTTTGTTGGTCTGCCGACATCGCCAGAAGTGCCGCCATTATAAGAGGATGAAAGGGGAATAAGCTTATTATGAAAATCGAAAATCTCATTTTGAACTATATACGAGCCTAATATTTTTGCTGGGGTCATATCGATCGTAGAAAGCCATCTATCAATAACTGGCGCTCCCAATGTACAAGCTTCTTTGTATCTCTTTGAAACAGTATCCTTATTCAATGTTGTAATATCGATTAAATAGAACACAAATTTATAAGCTGCCTTGTTATAGTTCTTAGACTTAATAAAACGATTTACCCATCTTTCAAATTGACGATATAAAGAATATATAAATCCAGAATCATTTTCGATTGAGAATGTTACTGCCGTTCCGCTTGAACTTCCGTTATACAATTCTTTTGTGACACCAGAAGAATTGTATATTTCATCTACAGCATCAGAAACATTGTTTCTGGTATTAGAACTATTCTTAAAACTTATCGCATTACCATCTGAACCAAGAGTATATAATAAACCAATATCATCACCAATGCTTTGCTTATTGATGTCAGCAAATATCGACAATGTTTTTGGTGTCAGCAACGGTTTATCTACGTTATTTTCGTCAATAGGCACTTTCATCATGATAGCTTTATAGTTATCTGTAGTAGCAGATTGTAGCTTTAACTTTTTATATAAATCCAGATCGAGGATATCTCTTACAAGACCTACTAAAAATGGGAAAGGATAAGTCCATTGACTATTCAATTTAATACAAATCTGCTTATCCTCTGGTGGGCAATACCATGAACCACCTTTATCTTTTTGAAAATCCAAATATGCTTGCCGAACATAGTCTGGGTACGATAACAGCTTATTTGGCTGAATTTTCGCAAGATTTATTGCAAAATTGTATAACCCATCTTGAACCTCGTATAATCGTACAAGACGAAAATCAAGATGTTGAATAAAGAAGTCAGACTCATTTTCGCCTTCGTAAACTAAACCACAATATATATCTTGATAGGGGATATACTTCATAATCTTTGAAAATTCATGTTTTAAGTTCATTGCATCTAATTTTGAAGCAAGAGCAGAATAGCTTTTCTTCAACGTATCCATTCTTGCAGTAGCTTTTACATCCACAACATCTATCCCATAGCAAAACATCGCCATATTAGAAAACAACATATTCAATCTGTAATAGTGAGGGGATATGTGCATTAACTTCGTAGAAATATCAAGAATCATCTCCCAACGATGTTTGGGGTCTTGCAATGCAAAACCGATGTCTTTAATATCTATCCCAAATAAGCAATGATCGCTTAACAACTTTGAATTATTGCAGATGTCATTCAAAAAAAGCCGTTTGAAAGAAGAATAATCTAAGTTACTAGGATTCCCAGATTGAACAGCCTTTTCAAATTTGCTTTCATCAGATTCCATTTGCTTTTTTGTATATACTGGGATATATTTGCTTTTCTTTTTCATAATTCATCCTCCTTCCTTAATATAATTTTGCTTTATGACTCATTTTAGCCAACGCAGCAGCATAAACCATAGCGTCAAATTCATCTTCTTCATCATCAAGTTTTGATTCTAATTGCGTCATCACATAATAATTATAAGCCAATGAACTATATCTATCTTTACGCATACCACTTTTTTCTTTTATTCTTATGTTTGTACCTTTTACTTCGTATTGTAAATTTATCAATTCATAAACCAATAAACTTGTCTGTATATATGGCATCTTATACATTAACTGCTCTTCGGGAGTGAGTTTTTCAAAGTTCTTTATTGTGGCTTTCAGTTCTTTTTCCGCCTCTGATTCATTCAACAAGAGATTTATCTTACCTGAAATAAAGGCGTTCCTAAGCATAACACAAATATCATTATTAAATTGTACGGTGCCTTTGATTGACCAAATAACCTTTGGTGCATCTGCCACCTTACAACGTTCTTCCATCGCTTTATTATTACAGCAGGAGAGTGCAGGGTATGTTTCGCCAGTTTCCGGGTCTATAATATCTTTAATTAACATATCATATACACCAAGTCCTGTGCCGGCAGTATCAATTACTAAATCAGTACAGTCAAATATACTAAATAATCTGCGTATCTTTAATGCTAGATCATCTGTTGTCATTCCTTCAACATTTTCAAGGTACACAATATTTGCGATATATCGTTTGCCATTTGGTTTTGCCGAATTGATAATAATTGAACTAGCATCGTTAGAGTTCTTATGTTTTGATGCCATCAACGCAATATCAATAGACAATATTCTTCTTTCATCCGGTGCCAGATCAGGCAGTTTAGGTCTCTTAGACATAATCGTTCGATTTGTATAAAATGCCGTTTTTATCTTTCTTCTACGTGATATATCATTGAATGTAAAGAATGAACCATCAGTATCTCGAATAGGTAGGCAGCCCATTTCCATTTGGAACATACGTTCATCAAAATCTTCCTCTGACATTTCATCTTCGATTTCAATTCGCTTTTTCAAGCCTTCTTTAATTGCAATTTGATAAGGTAAGGCACAGACAAAATAACCGGTTCTACCGCCTAATAAATTGAATGTGAAAGCTTTGGATTTTTTGTAAGACCAGTGACTTTCAAACCAACAGGATGACATATAAATTTCAATATTAGTTTCAAGAAGTTCTGGCTTGCCTTGATATTCTTTCTTGCTTAAATAAGCTGGTTGTCTAGGCGAACCCAAGAATCTTTTTAATACAGTATCGATCGTATCTTTGTCGAGCATTCTAAATTCATCCAATACCAATACATTGGCACGGTTACCTCTAGCATTGTCGCCACCTGTAACAACTTTTATCCAAGAACCATTATGGAAATTGATATAAGCCAAATTATAACCTATTGAAAAGTTTTTTATCTCTCGTCTTAAATTTTCCGAACCTTCACCATAGTTTTTCATAAAATCATCGACAATTTTTGAGAGTACTTCATTCGCTTGTGACCTAGTTGCAGACGCTACACAAATTTTTGTTTTAGGGAATAGGATGCAGCGAACAACGCAAAATAACGCTGTTAGCCAGGTTTTACCAATCAATTTTGTTATCCTATAAGCTTTTTATCTTATAGTTCTTATAGTTTCCTATAAGTTCAGCATATATTTTCATCCTCGTTTTACGTTAGGTTTGAGAATTGCAAATTCTCTCATATTACACTATATGTAATAATGCCGGACACTCTTGGAGAGATTATTCTTTTCGTCACTCTCTATGCGTTACAATTCTATTTGACCTTTTAATTCCAAATAGTTATCTCGGTATTGTCATATAACATAGTTACTTAGATTTCCACCGATTTTGCCCGATTTATACTTGATTATCACTAACCAAGAGAGCATTTACTTTGTAATAATTTGAATTTATTATACTTTCTATCTAATTTTTGAACATTTTCGTTATAATATAAAAGTTCCATCAAACGATATGCTTCTTTTCCATTAAAATAAATTCTATGCTTTCTAGGCGTCTCAGAATATACATGTGATTTAATAGAATAGTCATGGCTAACTCTATCAGATATATACTCTAACGCTTTTTTATTATATGATGTGATATGAACAGTTGGATAATACTTTTTATTTTTATTGACATAAATGCACCCATCGCCATCTATATATCCTCTTAAAAAATCAATAAAATATTGTTTTAGTACAGGAAATTCTGACATATATGTTTTATTGCAAACAATGTTTTTATCAATCAAATCTTCTACTAATTTTTTTGAATAAACTCTCAAACTAACAAGATCTGAAACGGTAACATTTTTATTATTCAAAATAACTCTTTCAAAATGATTTTCTTTAATCTCGTGTACTCCGCCAAGTTCATTATTTAAGTCAATTAAAACCTGTTTATCACTCTTCTGCAATCTCATACAAAATTCATAGCTTCTATTTTCAGAATTGCATATCACGCATCCATCAGCATAAATATATCCTAACCAATATGCTTTATCTGGTGTATCAATTTTTTCAAAATAATTATCGTTGAACTTTCTGCTTTTATTTTCTAAATAATGCTCTGCATAATGTCTAATTTGTCTTTCTGAGAACCCAAGCTTATTAGCTATATATTTATAGGAATATTTTTTATAATTTTGCTCCATATATTTTTTGTCATTGCTGGAAAATATAGAACGATTAGATTTCTTCTTCCCATTATTATGAATCCACCCAGCTATTTGAGTAGCAGAATAATTAGTCCCTAATTTAATAGCTATTTCCTTATATGACATATTTTCATAATTATTTGAAATAAAAGTCTTTTGATTTTCATTAAACAATTCTCTTATAATAAACACCTCTTTTAATAAAAAAGAGGTGGGCGATATTTATTCGCCAAACCTCATTATTACATTTATATACTCCGTGCAGCCCAAAACATAAAATGGTTATTGTGCATCATCGCATAAATCAAAAACTTCTGAAATAATTTCAATTTTATATTCAGATATTCTTCCACAAAACGCTGGGGATTCTCTCGATAAAAACTACCCCAAATTCCAACGCCTTCAAGAAGCTTATCATTCACAGTGCTTTTTATTTCTATCATAAAAAAACACCTCTTATTCATCAGAAGATTCTTGCCCGAATAAAGCATCGAACAGTTCTTCTGTATCATCAGATTCAATTTTTTCTGGTCTAGTTACTGTATATTTTTGAATAAACTTATCATACATTTCAGTAACAGCATTCTTCAAATTCATCATCTTTGCAAGATGCCCCTTAAAGAACACATCTAAATATCTACCAATATGATCTACGTCTTTTAATTCTTCATCTACACCGGGTAAAGGCCTAGTGTTTTCATATTTATCAAGCAACACTCCAAATGATTGTGCAGAATTTACATCTTCCGAAGATGCCTGTTTTGGCTGTAACTTTGCAGAATCCATAAGCTTAATCAAAGTTAAATCCAAATCTTTTGTATCTTCTGCATTTAGAGTCTTTTTGTGTATCGCAAGTTGAGTAAAACAAATTCGCTTAAAGATTTCTTCTTGGGCTTTTGAATTGCATTCATGCCGTGAAATCCAATCTTCATACTGGGTTTGTAAAAACTCATAGTCTGAATCTAAAAGTCCATATCCAAATGTTTTCTTTGTCTCTTCCGAAATCTTATTCGCAACTTGATTTTTCACAGCAGTAGATACCATATGCTTCTCTACTTCTGGTGAAATATCATCCATTAAGTCAGATGTATCTTTATCTTTTTCAACAGGGACTAAATCTCCAACAGCATCTATCTTAAATAATGCTTCATCAAGCCCCATATCCTTGTATTGTGACATACTTAATGTTTGAATATAGGCAGTTAAAACGCTCTTAAAACGTCCATCAGAGAATTTTCTAAAAGCGGAATCAAACAACTCTTCAGACCAATACCAATCAAAATTCAAGCACAATCTACGAATTGTGTTCTTCTGAAAGTTATACGGGTTTATTTTCTTAAATTTACTTGCGTATTCATTATAAAGAATATCTACACATTTTTTGCAAATTGGAGTTTTCCCATACGTTTCCTTATAAAATTCGCTTTTTACTGCATAGAATTTACTAGATGGTTGTGTTACACCACAATGGCAGCATCTTATAGTCTCTTTTTTAGGACGGCCTCTCGGTCTCGCATTCGCTATATTTTCCATAAAATCACCGCCTTAATGCAAAATAACGGGATACATACACTGTACCCCGTTACTATCACATATTAAAACTGTCTGAGATGGTTTCCCAGTCAATCTTTTTTGTACGCAATAATCATCGCCGCTGCCACCAAGACACCCAGATCGAACCATATAAACATCTGAAATTACCTCCATCGCAGGAGTATGATAATGTCCAAATAAAACTCCGGCTGGTTTCTTCCCAGTAGCAAGTACTAAATTAGATAGCCCTCTCTTAGAGAAACTATCATAATCACCATGGCAAATATAATAATCAAGTCCCTCAACTTGAATATAATTTAACGATGTTTCATTTGATGAAACCGAATGAAAGTTAGGAATATGTTTTAAAGAATTACAAATATACCAACTTATCAGATCATCAAGTCTCTCGTCTTTCATAGAATCATCTTTCTTAGAAGTAATTCTTGAATGGTTCCCAGAAACATTTGCGAAACAAACATCGTCAAACATATTTGTGAGTTTATACAAAAAGTCAGAAACTAATTCAGAAGCTTTAATAACTTGCTGAATAACATTTTCTCGATTAGTAACAGCAATCGTATAGTGGATATTACCAGAAACAAGATCGCCTAAACCGACAACAAATGCTTTAGAAATGCAATTCATTTCTCTTATAATTTCTATCTTCTGCAAGTATTCATCCAATCTTTCTTTCGCAATATCCGAATTGTATTTCCCAAATATAGAATCATACGTTGCACCAATATGTAAATCTGACAAACAGATCATCATTGTTTTATCGTCACAATATGGAATTTGCTGTGTTTTTGCAATTTGGTTTACAGGATATTTCACTTCGCATGACCTGCGAATAATATCCTCTAAATAATCTAATCGTTGTTCTACTCTTGCATCAGAATAATTCTGTTTTTGCCATGCGTTTCTTTCGTCTCTAAATTGAATCTTTGCACGTTCTAATTCACGTTTCTTTTGTTCAAGTTCTTCAATTTGCTCGTCTATATCAGACAATTTTTTCTGATTAGAATTATACATTCTATCGAAATACTGTCGTTCTTTTCGAAATTTACTTTCTGTATAATTTGTGCCTAACAGTTCATTTAATATATCTGCAACCTTTTGCCATGAGCCGATAAGTTCCTTATCACTCGTAATTCGATAGATCAATTCTTCATCTGTCTCATTTTCAAATCTCTTATACATTCTCTATCCTCTATAAAAATTATACGTTTAGAATAGTTTCCTTTGTAAATGTTGGTGCTTTGCTACGAATATCTTCCATGATTGCAGCAATATCTTTCACAACAACTTCATCAAAAACAACACAATATGCTTGTGCAACTAATTCCTTCGTTGTTAAAACATTGAAATCAAGTGCAGATTGAGGAATCTTTGCAGTATCGATCTTGTACAATGCTTCAAAATCTTTGTCCAGCAAAATTTCCTTGTTTGAAAGTACGGGAAGTGTAACTTTTACAACACTATCACTCACTGAATCATCGGTAACTTCAAGAGCAGAACCAACTAACTTTACGTTTTTGGAAAACGTCAAATTTCGATATGTTACTTTAGAAGGGAAGTCCCGTAAGATTTCTCTTTCCTCATCCTCTGATAAAGTTTCAGTCCCAAGAGAATCAATTGTAATTTTTGTTGAGAACACATGGTTCTCTATATCATGAGTAATTTTCAAATACATTTTTTATCATCCTTTATTTGATTTCTAATTTTAGATAATGCACGAATCAAAACATTGATCTTGTCATAATCTAATTTCCCACTAATTTCAGTGTTGTCAGTAATTGCATCCGACATAGTTATCTGAATATTCCCTTCATTTTCTAAGTAATCAAGCCGAAGCACAATATCTTTAATCAATTCAAACTCAATTCCAGATGCAATAGGGGAGGAGTCATATTTTTTATATTCTACTTTTACAGTATCGTTATTCGTAATTGTAATCGCCATCCTTTACAAAATTTAATTTATATAGCAAAAGACAGCCCAGAAATATATCTAAGCTGCCTTTTGTTTACTTTAGGAGGTATCAAAATGGAGTGAAAATGTTGGTGGCAGAGTCAAGAGTCGAACTTGAATCACAAGTTTATGAGACTTGTATGTTTCCTTTACACCACTCTGCTAATTTTATTTGGTCTAAGTGACAGGGTTCGAACCTGCGGCATCTTGTTCCCAAAACAAGTATTCTAACCAAACTGAATTACACTTAGATTTGGTTGGACTAGCTGGGTTCGAACCAGCGAAATGACGGGGTCAAAGTCCGTTGCCTTACCACTTGGCTATAGCCCAATATAGTATCCTAAAAATGAATACTCTATTGTGTATATGCAACCGACCTTCGCCGTACCACCCATTTACCGCACACATATTCATCCACTAGGGAGACAAGTCTGAGCGTTTGGGAGCGACCCTTGGCTTCTTGCCCCGGCATATGCCAAATCCTATACAAGTCTGATTACTTGTAACTTTCACCCGAACCATTCAGAAGTTTCTATCATTTATATATAATCCTATAGAATATTCCTTGCACATTGGGCTACTCGAACCAGAATCTCGCCTTATACCCTAGTTTCCTAGGTTCAGTGCAAGTAAGACTGTGTTTTGATATTTCCTAGGTTTGCATAAGTAATCAGCTTACACCTAACTAGGATTCCACTTGTAGTATTTTACAAGTATCTATTTCCACAGCGACAAGATTCCATGATTTTGTGTACAGTAATGTCAGCACATTTGCCACCAAGGGACTGTTTTCAATCCTCAACAGTATGTTACCAATACTGCCGATTATAGCAACTAGCTTATCAGTTAATATGCTATCTACTTGATTTACAGACAAATTCTTCAGCAAGTTGGTTAGACTATCTGCACTGAGTTACTGCATACACACAATACAATATTCAATTATCAAGATACTGTGGAGCAAACAACCAGAATCGAACTGGCATTCTCTGATTGGGAATCAAATGTTCTAACCATTGAACTATGCTTGCATGACAAGTCCAACACCCGAAGGTGTATAAAACTATGTTGGTCTAAAACCAACAGTGCAGTGGTGGGTGAAGTAGGAATCGAACCTACGGTGTTTCTAATGTAACGGATTTACAGTCCGCCGACTTCGCCAACTGGTCACATTCACCCATAATGGTGCCGCTAACCGGACTTGAACCGGTACGATATCGCTATCGAGGGATTTTAAGTCCCTTGTGTCTGCCTATTCCACCACAGCGGCATTTACGACTTTCTTATGTGTCCTAAGACATTAAGCTTTCACTGCCAATCCGAAGATCTCAGAAGTCACTTGGTGGGCTATGTAGGACTCGAACCCACAGTCAACCGGTTATGAGCCGGATGCTTTAACCAATTAAGCTAATAGCCCTTATGAGTGCTTTATCGTAGCACACGCAATCTGCATTCCTAATCCAATGGAATCTAAATCGCACGTCCAACTTTCATGGATGGTTCTGGACAAACTAGTATTCACTCGATTCGTGACAATTCCGGATAGATGAATTACACAAATCAGCTTAACATTTTTTCTTTGCATATATGCCTTGCAAGGTCTAACCCACTTCTCTACCTTGCTCACCGCAAGCCTACATTAACACTGCGATTCCCATTACCCGTTAGATCTCTACAAGAAACTACTTCTAACCGCTTGGATTTTAGCTGTTATATCTAAGTGGGCGGTATACTTTCAAATCTTGTACCCACTATTGGTGCAGTTTATGGGATTTGAACCCATGACTCTCACATTAAAAGTGTGATACTCTACCAGCTGAGTTAAAACTGCACATTTGGCGTAGAAGGTGGGATTCGAACCCACGGTTCCTCTCGGAATCACTAGTTTTCAAGACTAGCTCTTTCAACCACTCAGACACTTCTACGCAGTTTGTGTGGTGGGGGTAAAGGGATTTGAACCCTTATGTCACTAGGACAACGGTACCTAAAACCGTCCTGTCTGCCTATTCCAGCATACCTCCATAAACGGTATTCTAATTTAACCTAAATCTTCCAAAAGAATACTTATCTAGAATTTCTTGCAATTTCCCAATTTAAGCAGCCAGCCTTTTTCAAACAAATACCGTTTTGCTGGTTTCATAACTAGTGCGTAGCGTGAGAATTGAACTCACATACAACAACGTATTTCCAAAACTACACATTTGTCAGATCAGAACTTGGAGATGTAGTATAGTTCTGATCTGACTACGAAAGGAGTCACTATGAAAGAAAACCGATGTAAGGAACACGAAGAAACCTTACACTTATATAATACGATTTTTCTATCCAAAACTAAAACGAAATCAAATATTTTTTTGAGAATTCTCGCAGATATATATCCTGCAATTATCCATATAAGGCTGCCATTAAGACAGCCAAAGTTAGAGAGAGGATAGAGAATCGCACAAACAGCTATATTATTAGCCGTTCATGTTCTTATTTTTATCAGCAATCCTATTTATCTTATCCTTAAATCTTCGACTGGCATCTGCCTTTACTTTGATTTTTGCTTTCACATATTGGTTCTCACCAACTAGATTATTTTGCTTAAATCTTGGAGGCATATATGTTCCTGAAATCCAAATACCATCAAAAACTTGCATTTTTACATCTTGATCTTCATTTACAGATAAGAGCCGTGAGTTAATTTCATCTTCAATTGCATCGTAAATAATCTTTATGAGTTCCGGATTGCGTTCTGTTTTATCAATAATAGATTGAATAATATCATTTTTCTTAGCTAAATACGTCCCTATTTTTATTCACTTCCCTTTTATAGACATTTCATTAAACTTTATGTACCTTGATTTCATGTACAACATTTTTCTGAATTTTTAATATGTACATAAAAACAAGGTACAATTTACATTATTTTCGCTCTGTCCACAAGATGAATAGATAGCAAAAATTACTTTTTTCTGTATTCAGATTGTTTTTCAGTTTTATATCTTCTTCTATATTCAGCATAGCATTTTCTGCATTTTGTTGTCGTATTATCATTCTTTTTTACAAAAAACCATGTACCACATTCTTCACACTGTATTGACTTTTCAAAAGATAATCCATATTGACGAATATCTTTTAGTATCAAGTTCTTGTTGCGAAGTAAATTTCTGTAGATTTGTTTTCCAAAGCAAAACCAAAGTACTTCTTTGTTTTTGCTTTTCTTAAAGTCATATAGATACTTAACTAAAATATCCGTGATTTCCTTTTCTGTCTTACCAGTCTTAAAAAACTCTTGTCTTATTTCTTTCGCAACGTCACCAATAACAATATCATTCTTCAAATTTGAATCCAAATTTACAGAAGATGATGCAGAAAAAACATTATCATCGGCATTTGTTATCTTATACCGATATTTCCGACTCATATCTAAATATGTTAGGATAACACTATCTGTTCTATCTGCAATCGGCTTACCATTCCCATTAACTTCAATTCTGATCTTCAGTTCTGGATTTGACATCATATAAGCATAATTAATTTTCCCTATTTTTAATCCTCTACAATTGATTCTTGGATTTGGGATAATCTTATCTAATTGATTTACTAAACTTTCATTGACAGCTTCAACCTGAGATTCCAACTTATCTTTTGCATACACAAAAAAGTGTGGCAGTTTATTTTTTGTAAACATCTTAACTTGTTCACCAAAATCATCTGTTCTTTCTGGCATATATAATGTCTTAGCAGCATCAATTGAGAAATTGGATTCAGCACATAACAATCGGATTGTATCTAGTGCAATTTTCTTTTCTTCCTCAGTACCATATTGAAAAACACCACAATTCCAAATCTTTGAGATATTATTGCTATATACTCCAATATTCCCATATGTAAACGCAGCATTTAACCCATTATATAATACTTCATTTGTAATCTCAGAAGCATCTGCTTTACGCATATTATAATAAAGAGGAACAAAATCATATTTTTCTTTATTTCGTTTTGCAATTTCTATAATCTTTTTATCAGACACAACAAGGAGCGTATCCCCATCCACATCGAGCTGCAAAATTTTGGTAATTAAATCATGAGTACTTGTATACAAGCTATTTGTACAGAACCATTTCCGAATTTTATCTCTATCCTGGCATTCAATATAAGCTTTGTTTTTACGTACAGCGTGTTCAAAGAATAAATGTGGGGAGCGAAGGCAATCAAGTTCTTCATCTTTTCGAAATAGCCAACAAAATACTTCGTCATCTTTCAAAAGACCTTCTGGAACCTCAACCCCTTGAAATAACCATTGACAAAAAGCAAATAAGTCCGGCAAAACAAACGTGTATTTTCCTTTAACCTCTAACTTCCCTGATTTATATCGCTTTACCATGCTATCTTTGATCTCACGAATTTTTGATTTGATGAAATCATCATTTATCAGATTCGGATATAGAGCAATCGACTTTTGGAGATATGTTTGATTCTGATTATATGCTGTAATACCTAATGCAGCTTTTATCGTATCTACAGAAGAACATAAGGAATTTAGTTTTTTTATAGAATCACTTGCGATCTCAACAATTTCATCATCTGTAATGTCGGATAAGGATTGCAGCATTTGATAATTGATTTTAGAATCCTTAATTCGCTCTTCTTCTGGTTTAGTATAGCAAGCGTGGCATCTATATTTTTTGAATTTTCGCTTATAATCTTCCCATGAATCATAGTATTTATAAAGCTTAAACTGGCTTTTCGTCATAATAACCTGAATCTTTTCGGCTATAACATCATGTTCTATCCCATAAATATCTTTTATAACAGGGGAACAGTTGAACTCTTGTATGAACGAAACGAAATCAAATACACCAAGTAATCCTTTAATCCATGGTAAACGAACCATCCTCGTACATCCCATTTCTGGAAGCATGATTCCGCAGCCATCAGTATGAGGGATAGGAACCCTATCATGTTTTCTAGTAATTGAATAATCTTCATCAGAAATATAATCAAATTCACCATATACTTGCGTTTCAAAATCATCTACAACAATAACTCTATCAATATCGAAACCAATCCATTCATCAGTAGCAGAATTGGATAAAGCAGTGTAGGCAAGAAATTTATTTGGATTTATTCCACCCTTTTCATTTATCTTATCAAGCGTCAATCCACACATAAGTGTTTTTTCTTTCTCTTTCCAAATTGATTCTTTCATAAAAACACATTTCTTAGTTCTGATCTGTCCGGCAGAAGATGTAAAATACACATATTTTTCTCCGTGATACATAAATCCAAAGTGAATCATATCTTTTATTAGATCATAATAATAAATTTGGACAACCATAAAAGCATCTGAAAATTCATCCTGTTTCATTCCAATTGTTCTTGTGCAAAATGAATCAAATACTGAAATCACATTTTTATTGCAGAACTCACCAGAAACAGTCTTAATCGTTCTTTCGTCTAGCGTTCGAATATGATCTTTCCCGTTTGTAAGAATATTTTGGTTTGTTTTGTTCTCCAATAAAGAAAGCAATTCGTCTTTACTCTGCTTTATTCTTTCTCTCTTATGCACGATCAGATCACTATAGAATCGGTAATCAGAAACTAGATTAAAAATATCATCTGGGACATCCAATTCTTCTTTTACCATTGATTTGAATTCTTTTTCATGATACCCTTGTTTCTCAACAGAGGTTTCTATCAATTCAAGGCGTGTTTTTAGATATTTTCGTTCCTGCCGAAGTTTATGGTTCAAAATATGTAATCTTCTTTCTCGATTGCTATAAAAATTACCTGTGTCTACCGATAAAATCTTACACTGCTTATCAAGCACCTATCAAACACATCCTCTCTTAACATCAATCCCAATTTCCATTTTCAATACAGAAATCGTCATATGCTTTTTTATAATCATAATAGTCCGAATCATTATCGCCAGAATATCTATCATCAATTGGCGGCAAAAAATCTTTGTCCGTCAAAACTACATTCTTGTTTGTATTCCCATTCTTTTTCAACGGGAATAATTCCTTTCTTTTCTCTATCTCATACTCGCCACCTTTCTATTACGCTGAAGTAAACACTAAACTCAATCCGTGGAACGTAAATGTTACACCAATAATGACAATTGCAAGGCAAGAAATTGCAAAAATCCAGTACGGCAGATCATCATTATATTGCCGCAGCATCACGCCAATTGAAATTACTGAAATTGTCATCAAAATCAATCCTAAAATCAGAAAAACCATTTGTACTCCTTTTCATCACCGTCTTATTGAGATAATAATTGCGATTTCTTTGCTTCTATCTCATTGCAATAATAAGATTCACCTTCTAAAATTAAATTTTTAAGATTATCTCTTTTCTTATACTCACAAACAAAATACGACTGTGAAAGATAGATACTTTGTGTTTGCATTACATTCGTTACTTTAGCCACATAGAAAATATTTAACTCTTCCAGAATATCCATTATGTCTTTTACATAATATTCGGAAAGTCCGGTGTTATTCGAAAATTCCGGATAATACATTAAGAATACTTCTGGACACATCAAAATAGCATTATCACATTTTGCTGGTCTTGCTGGGATTTCTTTGCGAACACAAGCCAACTCCAACAATATCTTTTGACAACTTTTATTTCTATTAAGACAATATCTTCTTATTGACAGAACTTCATCGACAGAAATAAGAATATACCCACCATTTACATTAAATTCAAGTTCTCCATACCCGATTGAGTATCCATCATATTCTGAGATATATGATGGATATAGTGAAAACTGAATTAAATCCTTCGGTTTGGCATTTTCAAAGTCTCGCCAGCTACACCAAATATAATTATTCTTTACAAGCCATCTTAATGCCTTAATAACTCTTTCGTTAATTGCATTTGAGTTTCTTCTTTGTTTTCTACCGAAAAAACAAATTGCATCTGATAACGAAAAGTCAGAAAACATTTGCTCGAAATTTTGTTTTACATTTAAGTGAAGATATATGTATACAGATAACACATCCTCGAAGAATTTATATCCAAATCGCAATCCTCTACAGCAATCGTCAACCAATTTCTTACCAACTTTAATCGTATGTTCTTCATGGTAATTCATTTTTCTCCAGTATTTTTCACTCATTAAAATCACCGCCAATTTCACATTTCACAATACCATCAAAATATTTTTTCAATTTTTGTTCTTTACTATTGATTTCATTTTTATAATATTCTTCTCCAATAATAATTGTATTTGTATTAAAGTGTCTAGCGCAGAAATTCGATACAATATGTTGCTTACGAATAAAAAAATCCTTTGTTGCATTAGTTTTTAATTCTTTTACATAAAAGATATCAATCGATGTTAAAACAGTCAACGCTTTTTTTACAGCCTCTGTAGAAATTCTCAACTCATCTGCTATTTTAGAATAATAGAAGTTATAAGCTTCCGGTCTATCATCAGAATAGTATTGAACCCCGTTTCCCATTTCTTTTGCGTTATTTTGACATTTTCTTAATGGGATTAGTTTTCGAAAAAATACAAGTACTCCCAAAGTCCTAATAATATCTGCTTTATTTTCTTTGCAAAAATAATGGGCATTCATTAGTTCATCATAATAAATAGGAACGTAAGAATAGTTTCTCCCAGCAATATTTGATGTAACATCATACTCACAACAATTTGAATTTTTGACTTTTTCAAAGTCATTGTCGCATTTCAAGAATTTGTTTTCGATAAGCCATGTAATAGAATTTCTAATTCTTGCAGTTATCCCTTCTGGCACTCTATTCGGCACTCTTAACAATTGAGTAGTTATTTGATTATTGCTGATCGTTGTACCATAAAAGAAAGATTCAGCATTTTTATACTTCGGATTAAAACGTCTTACATGATTTTCAATTATCATAAGGTACGCTGATATTGTAATGCAAAAATCACACTCCTTATCCTCGCTCGCAGCTTTAATAAGCGAAGATGGTACTTTATAAAAACTTGATTCAACCTCGGTCATTTTTCTAATCATAGCGATCTCCTCTCCAATCTAAAAACGGTATACCCAATGTCAAAATTCAAACAAATTTAGATAGCCTAAACCCAAAGCACAGTTCTCAGAAGGACTACAAATCACAAAAAGCAATCCTACTTATAATATACGATTTTTAATATAAAAAGTAAAAAGCATAATCAAATTTTATTTCCTTTGATAGTCCATTGGTAATCGTTTTATCGAGAAAATGACATTGAAATTCACTTTTCATTTTTGTAAACCGTTTGGTTGACACATATTATTTACTTTACTTTTTTGTAAAGCTGAAATCGTTAAAATAGCCGATTTTGAGAAAATTACCTTACAAAAAAGTAAAGTAAATAATAAAAAATCACTTTACAAAAATGTGCCGAAAAAAGCCGTATACTATATATAAGAAAGAATATATATACAATATATAAGAAAGAATATATACACTATAGAAGAAGATTATACGCACGTTGCCGCCAAACATAGAAAATCCAGTACTAGAGAAATCTAATACTGGATTGATTTTAGATATGATATTTTTCTAATTGAGTGTATCTCCAATAATAATATAAGCTAATATAGTTTATGCTTCTTATAGATTAGATAGATAAGATTATATTTTATATTGAGTAACTACTTTGTGTTAGTACTGATTAGTATTGAGATTATCTTGTATCTTAATACTGCATCATAATTTATCTGACTACAATTTTGGTATAATCAGATATTGAGTATTCTGTATTGACTATAGTAAGTTCTATATTAAAATCTCTAAATTGGATATGCTATTAATTAGCTATGTTATGTATTGTATTAGTTAGAGTTAATTTATGCTATTTCTTTTATGCTTCGCTACGCTACGCTGTCATTTCGCTACGCTCAATGATTGGCTTTCATTCACTACGTTCATTCCAGTCAAATATATTACTTATGGATTATTGATTATTGATTATTTGGATATTAGATTATGTTTGATTGTCTTATTTAAGCAAATAAATTTTCAATTTGAATATGCTTTAGATAATATGTATTATGTTATATGATTCAATATTTATCTTAATTTTTGATTGCGTAATCTAATATCAATTTTAAGCTATCTAGAATTGATTCTAAGAGACTTTACTATTTCACCCTCAAAATTATACTATTTTTCTTATAGCGTCTTAAAACGGCTTTTAGATGCCTTAGAATCGATATTGAGATTTTACACTATTTGATTATTGTGGTTTTAATGCTTTTATATTATAATCTTGCAGAATGAAATCATTATGATTTTATAAAATCAAATATAAGCTGCCAGAAGTCTTTCTAAGACGTTTTGCAGAGAATACTATAATCTAAGCCTGCCAATATAGCAAATTGCCTTAGAGATGATTCTGATAGCAATTCAGATGCTAATAACAGCACTAATATGATTCGAATAGTAGAATTGATAGAGTAGAATATCTAAAATATTGGATATGCTTATTTAAGCTCACAAACGCTAGAGTTTATCAATGTACAAGAACTTCTACAATTAGGGGAGTAAACTATACCCCTACATATTTGCAGTTGCAGATAACTCGATCATCATCGATGTTCTAGCGCTTAAAATCGATTCTGGGTTTAGATGTTTGATTTTGGTCTGTGCATACTTGTATATTATTCCAGAACTTTTTTATGATATGAAGCTATGTTAGGGTCGAACTGATAGACCTTGCAAATTTCGATTAAGCAATACCAGCTAATCAAGAGCAATATAATTTTTGTATGTGATTTTCAAATATGATATTCTGAAAATACAGTCTTAGCCTGAGTTAGACATCTAAACACAAGATTGGAGATTTTTAAGATTAGAGCTTTTAATGACTATGATAGTTTTAGACTCCGATTTTTGATTTAAGATTTTTTAGATTATACTTTTATTGCAGCTTAATGGGTACCTCCATAGAATGAAATTTATTTTTCTTCAGAAAATAGAGTGCCTTAATTTTAGATACAGTGTTTATTTTATAACGAATAGAGGTTTTATTTTTCCGATAAATACGAAATTGCACGGGTATAACGTGAAAATATCCCAAAATAAGCAAAATTGCGGCATATGTAAAATATCACGCAAATGCGTTATTTTTTAGATTTTGGTTTCCAATTGAAATAATTGAATAAGTACTTAAAATCGTTGAAAATAAGTACCATCTGAATGATTTTCTTCGAAATTTCGGTATATTTTATTTTTGATATTGGGGTAGGATTCGTAGTATATTTTGTAGAAAATTCAAACGAATATTTTTAATAATTCGTATGGTGTCCAGAGCAATTAAAATCAGAAAATCAAATTTTAAGATTTTTGATTTAATCAAATTTAATCAGAATTGTTTGAAGGAAATCGAAAGCGATCGGAGGGACGAACATGGAAAAAATGTGGAACGGAAAATGGGGTGAAAAACAGGGTAAAAATAGGACGTTTTTAGGTGCTGAAAGTTACCAATTAAATGGTAATAAAATAGATGTGATTTTGGGTGAGATTATTTTGTTTTCATTTTTTAACTATAATATTATGATTTGAATTTTGAGTATGGTATTTTTGATTGAATCAGAATGATAGAAATATTGAATGTGAAAAAATTGAATTTGGGGTGGGGTGTTGGAGAGGAATGTTTTGGTGTGATTTGAGTGCTGTATGATAGCATCTGAATGCTGCATAATGGCAGGGGAGGTCTGGCAACGAGTATAGAGAGAATTTCGGGAGGATAATTTGGACTAATTTCGAGTTGTTTTTGGGGTTAGCCAGTAGAATGGTTTAAGTCAATTTGAGAGTATTTTTTTGTTGTGTTGGGGATTAGATTTGTTTTTGGCTTGATATATTGAGGTTGTGATTTGTAGCGAAATTGCGTTGTTTTTGGATTGAGAGGGGTGTGGATTGGGGATACGGATTTGGATTTTGGGGTGTGGTAAGGGGAGTGCTAAGTAAGGGGAGAGGGAGGATGATGAGTGGGGGAATAAGATTTTTGAGTATGGGCGGTGTGTGGAACACGTATGGGGCTGGGGCAAAAATGGAATGTTGAAAAAATTGTAAAATAGCCCCGGTTAAGATTGCAACCGCCGGAAACAGCGACGGGAGAAAAATGCGAATGTGAAAAAACCGATTTTTTTCACATTCATTTTTGCTAGTTTTTGGATATTATAAATATAAAATTTTCGTGAATTCAAATAGTTTCACGTGAAACATTTCTAAAATATTTCTGAGTCAATAGAAAATCTATATCTTGATTGCCGATCGCCTGGTATCGTTATAGTGATATGAGAACGATACCATACAAGCAGATCAGAAAACCGCTGCCGGTATTGGGATATAAAAAAAGAGCGTAAAGCGAAATAACTTTACACTCGATTGACTACAATTTAACAATAGTTTATCACTAAACAATAATATCTCCGCCGTAGCCCTCACTAATTTATCACGTATATTTCACACAGTTTTTACATTCCTATCACAAGGCTACCACGTATCAAATACTAACCCATCACTATTCCATCATTAGTCTAACACATACTCAACACTTATATATCACATACTTATCACAAAACTATCACATTTCCAACATTCCCAACGCCACACGTCACACCATATCAAATAGCTATACCAGCACA